>MDSW01071426.1_pt1 | contig 12372 bp, 11 predicted proteins | sample 811171 | NCBI WGS metagenome assembly MDSW01 (sample SAMN05326641, study PRJNA326480) | marine metagenome | isolation source: seawater | place: Atlantic Ocean: North West | collected 2012
TTAAAATTTTTTGGCTCAACATTTCCAAATGCATATGCAACAAATTTTAAAGGTATTTTTTTTGTTTCATTAGGATTTTTTTGTCTTAAAGATCCTCCTGCAGCATTTCTTGGATTTGCAAATTTTTTTTCTATTTTTTTGAAATCTGGTTTTGAAATATAAACTTCTCCTCTTACGTTTAAAATTTTTGGTAGATTATTTTTATTAATTTTTTTTGGTATATCTTTAATTGTTTTTAGATTATTAGTTATATCTTCCCCAATTTTTCCATCTCCACGAGATAAACCGAGAACAAAATTTCCATCAATATATTTTAAAGATGCCGAAATACCATCAATTTTCGGTTCAGCAGAAAGAACTATTTCTTCAGAAATATTGATATTTAAAAAATTTTTTATTTTTTTAAGGAAATCTTCTATATTTTCCTTTGAAAAAGCATTTGCCAAAGACAACATTGGGATATCATGTGCAATCTTTTTAAATTTATTTGATGGTTTAAAGCCTATTTTTTGACTAGGTGAATTTTTACTTTTTAAGTAATTATATTTTTTCTCAAGATTTAAAATATCTTGCTTAATTTGATCATAGTTTTTATCGGAAACAACGGGATTATCATCATGAAAATATGCTTTGTCATATTTTATTAATTTTTTTATTTTATCGTTGTATTCTTTTTCAATTTTTTTTCTTTCCATTACTTAAATAAATTTTTAATTTTTTTTCTAATTAATCCCATTTCTTTTTTCTTTTTAACTTTTCTTAACTTATACTTTTTATTAAATACTTTGTAACTCCTTTCATACCATTTGCTAGATTGATAATTATATCCTAGTATCACTGCTGCCTGTTTAGCCTCTTCTATTAATCCAAGTCTATAATAAACTTCCACTAACCGATGTAATGCTTCTTCAATAAAAACAGTTTTATCATATTTATCTACAACTACTTTAAGTCTATTAAGTGCTGGAATCCATTTTTCAGTTTGCATATAAAATCTGGCAATTGACATTTCTTTAGCAGCTAATTGATCAATGATTAAATCTATTTTAAAACGTGCATCTATAGCATAGTCAGTTTTTGGATAATTGTTTATAATGAACTCAAATTTTTTCTTTGCTTTTAATAAAGGTTGAATATCTTTTTTTTCATCCAAAATTTGTTCATAATAACAAATTGCAATTAAGTAGTGTGCGTAAGGAATATTTTCATCTGCTGGATAATTTTTAATATGTCTTTCTAAACCAAAAACACTACTTTCGTAAGCATTTCTTGAGTACTCGCTGTAGCTTGCCATAAGACTTGCTTTGGCAGCCCATTCGCTTTGTGGCATTAAACTTTCTACTTCTTTAAATTTTTTTGTTGCAAAAAAAGCATCCCCTATTTTTAAAGCATCTATAGCTTCCGCATAAGTTGAAATGGCAATTTCTTCATCGTTTGGTTCTACAACGACATTCTCTATACTTTTTTTGGAGCAAGAAAATAATAATGTCAGCAGAAAAAAGAATAATATTTTTTTAAACATTTTGAAAAAAAACATTTTATCAAAATATCCAATTATTACAATTTTCTTAGTTGGGCTAATTTATGCGTTAACAGCTACAGGACGCATGTACGGGTTACTTTTTGGATCTTTTTGATCCTTCCCTAAACTTTCAAGCTTCCAATTAGATTTATCTGAAAGAAATTTTCTCAATAGAACGTTCGTTAGCTGGTGACCGCCTTGTGATGTTTTAATATGTCCAAAAATTCTATAGCCCGAAAGCATAAGATCTCCAAGACAATCTAATATTTTATGTTCTACAAATTCATGTCTATTTCTAAGTCCATTTTCATTTAGAATTTTATTTTCTTTTACTACAATAGCATTTTCCAAAGATCCTCCTTTTGCCAGCCCTTGATTTATTATTTTATCAATATCTTCATATAAACAAAAAGTTCTTGAATTATAAACTGAAGTTAAATCTCCATTGCTCATTTTAAATTCTCTTTTTCTAGTTCTAATTAAAGGATTTTTATATACTATTTCAAAATCAATTATTAAATCATTTGTAAAAGGTTCTATAGAAATATATTTAGGTCCATCTTTTATCTCTACTTTTTTTAAAACTTTAATTATTTTTTTTACATCTTCTTGCTCTTTAATACCAGCTTCTCTAATTGCTTCTACAAAATCAAATGCTGAACCATCCATTATTGGAACTTCTGGTGCATCAAGTTCGATAAGAGCATTATCAATTCCCTCACCATAAAAAGCAGCCATTAAGTGTTCAATAGTAGAAACTGACACTCCATAAGAATTTTTTATTCTTGTACAAAGTATTGGAGCATCAACATTTTCATAACTAGCCTCAATTATATTTTTGTTTTCATCAATATCTGTTCTCTTAAATATAATACCTGAATTAGGTTCGGAAGGTTTTATTACAAGTTTTACTTTTAAACCGTTATGTAACCCCACGCCATCTAGATGTATTTCATTTTTTATCGTTTTTTGTGAATTTGAAGCCATTTAAAATTATATACAAAAAGGCTATAAAACTTGAAAGACAACTTATATTACAAAAAAATACTTGTAAATTTTATGAGTTATTTCCGAAAATTCTTTGAAAAAAACTAATTTTTCTATTTTCTTTGTCAGCCGAAAGAGGTATGGCCTCAGTTTCCCATCCATTCCTTATTATTTTAAATGCACCTGAACAAGATGCAATGTCTAAATTTAATTCAAGATTTTTATTATTTTTTCTAGAACCATTATTATATATTTTCTTTACATTGACTCCAAAACAGCTTGAAAAATAGTTATCTAAATTATACAGAGAGGAGCTGCCACCTGTAATAAAAATATTTTTCGTTAAAAGAGACTTATTATCTTTTATAAATAAATTTTTTTTTTATAATTTGAAAAATTTCATCCAGTCTAGCTTTGACAACACTATATATTAAAGATTTACTAATTTTTCTATAATCAGTTTTTTTAAAATAAATATCTTGTAATAAATCATCTGAAGAAAAAAGTTCATCATTATTTTGAAATGAATAATTAAGCTTATTTTTAATTATTTCTGATTCTTCAAAATCTAATAAACAAACTTTGGAAATGTCTTTTGAAATATGGTTAACGCCGATTGGAATAGTAAAAGAATTCACTAAAGCAATATTTTTAAAAAAACCTATACTTATTTTTTCAAGACCAATATCAATTAATATTGAACCATGTTTAAGATCGTTAATGTTTAGCAACTCTGCAGCAAGAGAAAAAATGCAAGAAATATATCTTTCTATTTCAATATCTGAATTAATGAATGTTTGATTAATATTATTTAAATTATTTTTGGGTGCTGTAAGAAAAGTCATTTCATGACTTAAGTGATCTCCGTAAACTCCAATTGGTTCTTCATCAAATTTTTTTTCATCTACAATATAGTTATGATTAAAAATATGAATAATTTTATGACTTTCGTCATTTTGTGTTACCTGCTTCTTACCTTCTTTTAGTAAAAAATTAATGTCATCTCTTTGAATTTTTGCTCCATTAATTTTTCTATTTTTTGAAAGTGTTGTGCATAAAAATTCAGGTTGCTCAAATATAACGCTAATTTTTTTGAGTGTAATATTTCCAATTTTTTCTGCTTCCCCAATGCATGATCTTATTCTCTGCGATGCTTTTGAAAGATTGGTTATTGTGCCATTAAAAATTCCTGCAGATTGCATGACTGAGCTGCTTAAAATTTTTGGAGGATTATCGTCTGTATCTTCAAAAATAATACATTTCAAATATATATTTCCTAATTCAATTATTCCTTTAAAGTTATCAGATGTCATTACTTACTTTACTATCATCCTATCATTTATTCTTAAATCAATAACTTGGTAATTTTTAAAGTTTTCATGACTAAATAATTTAATTAATTTTTTTATTGCAACTTTTGCTTTATCATCAGGTAACTTTATCAACAAATTATTTTTTAATTCTAAATCCCATCTTCCTATTTGAAAATAATAATAATTTTTTATTTTATTTATAGGAAAGTTATTTTCTTTTAATAAATCTAAAAAATTTATAAAATATATTTCTGAATCTTTTCCAAAAAGATGAGGATAATTATTAATTTCTATAGAATCTCTTTTAATGGTTATTAAATTTGAACTACTATCTAGTAAAAAGTATTCATTATTTTTTAATATAATTGCAACAGGTTCTGTTTCGAATATTTTAATAATTAAAGTGTTGGGATACTTTTTTTTTACTTCTACTGTATTCAAAAAAGCAATATTTTTAACTATATTTTCTATATCCTTAGTTTTTATAAAAAAAATATTTTTTCCATATATTTTGTTTAACTTTATTTCAATATCACTTTTATTAATTCTGTTGTTATTTAAAATTTTTATATTTTTAATATTAAAAATTGAATTATTCTTGCTTGAAAAGAGTTTAATTTCGCTTGGGTTATAAGTTGTTAAGAATATTAAAGCTATTAATAATAATAATATAGAATAAAATTTTTTCATCTATTACAGCTAGCGTCTTTAATCATCCAATCTACAAGATTTTCAAAACTTATACCTTTGTATTTGGCAATTTCAGGAACAAGAGAAAGTTTTGTCATTCCTGGTTGTGTGTTTGTTTCTAATAAATAAAACTTGTTATTAAAAAACCTAAAATCAGATCTTGTAATCCCTTTGCATCCTAGAGAATTATGTGCTTTTTTTGCAATTGCTAACACTTCGTTATATTTTTTTTTACTTAATGGTGCGGGCATAATATGTTTTGTTTTAGCTTTATTCGAATATTTTGCCGTATAATCATAAAATTCTCTCTTGGGAACCAATTCAATTGCTCCTAACGCTTTATATCCCATTACAGCAACTTGAATTTCTCTTCCGGGAATATATTTTTCAAATAAAATCCTATCATAAGTTTTTGATAATTTTTTGTATTTTTTTTTGAGTTGTTTTATATTTTTACAAATATAAACGCCTAAACTTGAACCTTCATTTATAGGTTTTATTACCATAGGAAATTTCATTTTGTTTACTATTCTTTTATTTTTTTTTAATACAAAAGATTTTGGTACTAATATCTTTTTTTTTCTAAATATAATTCTTGATAATTCCTTATCCATAGCTAAACTAGAGGAAGCTACACCAGAATGAGTATAGGGTATCTTGATATATTCTAGAATGCTTTGAACATATCCATCCTCCCCGTACTTACCATGTAATGCATTAAATATATTTGATGGTCTTAATTTTTTTAGCTTAGATACAAAATCTCCTTTTGCATCTAAATTAATTACTTTATACCCCTTTTTTTTTAGTGCTACCGAACATGCTTTTCCTGTTAATAAACTAATTTTTCTTTCACCCGAAATTCCTCCTAAAAGAACTACTACTAATTTTTTCATAAACTTTCTCCGATTATATGCAGTTCTAGTTCAAGATTAATTCCTGTTTTATTAAATACTTTTCTTTTCACTTTATTAATCAAGTCTTCTAAATCTTTAGATTTGGCATTGCCTTTATTGATAAAAAAATTGCAATGTTTTTTTGAAATACAAGCGTCTCCTACTGTTATTCCTGCACACTCAGAGTCCTTTATTAACTTCCAGGCTTTATTTCCTTTTGGATTTTTAAAGGTGCTGCCGCATGTTTTAATTTTGGATGGCTGATCTTTTTTTTTTTTATTAATTAATTTTTCTATTTTACTTTTTATCTTAGATTTATTTTCTTTTTTTCCTTTTAGAGTGGCGCTAATAAAAATTAAATTATTATCTAAATTTGAGCCTCTATAAAAAAAATCTATTTCTGATGATTTAATTACTCTAATTTTTCCTTCTAAATCCATGACTTGAACAGAAAGTAATATTTGGGAAATATCCTCTCCATAACACCCAGAATTCATACGAATACCTCCTCCAATAGTGCCTGGTATACAAGATAAAAACTCAAAACCCGTTAAAGAATTTTCATAAGCAAAATTTGAAACATTTTTATCTAAACATGATGCTCCTGTTATAATAGTATTTTGATCAAACATTGACATATGAGAAAAAGATTCTCCGAGTTTAATTACCACTCCGTTAAAACCACCGTCTCTGATTAAAATATTTGAACCACGACCTATAATTTTTATTTTACTATATCCCTTTATATTTTTTAAAAATAAAGATAAGTCATTTAAAGATTTTGGCTTAAAAATTACTTTAGCAGATCCACCTAAATTAAACCAAGAATATTTAGAAAGACTTGAATCAAATTCAATTTTGCCTAAAAAAAAATTTTTTTGTTTTTTTATTTGTGAAATAAAATTCATTTAAGTTCTGTACTTATTTCCCTTATCCAATTTGAAATACTTCCAGCGCCCATACATATTACCAATTCATCTAATAGTAAATTTTTCTTAAAATAATTTTTTAATTGTTCCTTATTAAAAACATTAATTACTTGAGTTTTTGATTTATGTGAAATTAATTGAGAAAATTTATCTTGATTAAAATTATATGCTCTTTTTTCACCTGCAGAATAAACAGGGCAAAGAACAACCTCATTACATTTTTTAAATGCTGAAGCAAATTCTTTTTTTAAAAGCTTTACTCTAGAAAATCTGTGAGGTTGAAAAACACAAATAATTTTCCTTTTTTTATGAATTTGCCTGGCGCTATTTATTACGGCTTGTATTTCCGTGGGATGATGAGCGTAGTCATCATAAAATTCCCTTTTTTTAAGAGAGAAAATTTTTGTAAATCTTCTTTGTATTCCTAAAAATTTATTTAGTGCTTTTTTTATTTTATTAATTTTAACACCAAGATTTAAAGCAATAGCTGTGGCTGCAGTTGTATTGCTAATATTATGATCTCCTATTAAATTCACTTTTATATTTTTAATTTTATTAATTTTATTGCCAGAAATTTTTATTATTATATCAAAAATAGAAAAATTTATTTTTCTTCTTATATTAGTTATGCGATAATTCGAATTTAAATCAAAACCATAAGTTAAAAAGTTTTTTGTTTTAAATTTATATAATAAAGATTTTAAATTTTTATTATCTAAGCAAATTAAGGATTTTCCAAATGAAGGTGTTTTTTCAATAAAGCTAATAAAACTTTTTTTTAATCTTTCAAAATTTTCATAAAAATCTAAATGTTCTTTATCAATATTTGTTACCACTGAATAGGTCACTGGAAGTTTCAAAAAACTTCCATCAGATTCATCTGATTCTATTACTGCCCAATCACCTTTTCCTAGTTGAGCAGTATTTTTCATTGAGTTTATTACGCCACCATTAATAATTGTGGGATCTAGACCAGCTTCTTGTAAAATATTTGCTACTAAAGATGTTGTCGTTGTTTTTCCGTGCGATCCTGTAATTACTATATTTTTTTTTAAAGAGACAATATTAGCTAGCATCTCTCCCCTTTTAAAAATGGGAAGCTTTTTAGTTTTTGCAAATTTTAATTCTTTATTATTATTTTTTATTGCAGAGGATATAACAACTAAAGTGGCTTTCTTTAAATTTTTTTGATTATGTCCGATACAAACCTTAATCCCAGACTTATTTAATCTTTCAATATTTTTGTTTTTACTTGCATCGCTCCCTTGCACTTTAAAACCCATATTTTTCATAATTTGTGCTAACCCACTCATTCCTATGCCGCCAATTCCAATAAAATGGATTATCTCATTACTAGCAATATTAATTTTCATTTTTAAATAATTTCTCTAATTTTATCTTCTATTTTGCTAAAGACATTATTGTTATAATTTTTTTTCATATTTTCACGAATAATTTCTAATTTATTTTTATTTTTTATAGTTTCCACAATTAAATTATATAGATTTTCTTCATTAAAAGAGTTTTGTTCTAAAATCCAACAACATTCCTGTTTTTCATAGTATTTTGCATTTAAATATTGATGATTATCTGCAGAATTTGGTAAAGGAACGCCTATAAAAGGTGTTTGGGTCTGAACTAGTTCGGCCGTCGAAGTTGCACCGCATCTCGTTATTGCTAAACTTGAAGAAGATATCAAATTTAATATATTTTTATCAAATTCAAAAACATAATTTTTTATATTATTTTTTTCATAGAATTTTTTAATTTCAATTTTTTGATTTTTTGTACATTGTTGCATAACTTCAACATTAAAATTTTTTACTTTTAACTTGTTAATAACTGGTGGAATTATTTTTCCAAATATTTCAGCTCCCTGACTACCTCCCAAAACTAAAATTGAAAAACTTTCTCTTCCATTTATTTTTTTTTGTGGTTTATAATTAATTATTTTTTTGTCTAAAACTGCGCCAACTATATAGGTTTTATCATTATATTTTTCAGGAAAATTTTTTGAAATTAACATTGATAAGAATATTTTTTTTGAAAACGGCAATAAAATTTTGTTAGCTTTACCTAATATAATGTTACTCTCATAAATTACTAGTGGTAAACCAAAGAGTCTTGATGCAAAAGAAATCGGAAATGATACATATCCTCCAACACCAAATATTAAATCTGGTTTTTCTTCTTTTATAATTTTAATTGATTTGAAAATTGACAAAAATATTAAAAAAAGTGAAAAAATTTTTCCAATTATATTTTTATTTTTAGTAGTCGCAGTTTTTATTTTATATGATCTAAATTTTGAATTATTATTAATAAATTTTTCCCCTCTGTGGTCTGTTACTAATAAAACTTCATATCCTTTCTCAGAAAAATGATTCATTAAATGAATAGCTGGAAATATATGACCTCCAGTACCTCCGGTTGAAAATATTATCCTTTTTTTCATTTTTAATATCTTGAGGCGTCCTTTCTTGTTAAATTTAAAATTACTCCAGCAATTATTGAACTTCCTATTAGGGATGAGCCTCCGTAACTTAAAAATGGTAGTGTCATGCCAGTTGTAGGAATTAATCTAATATTTACTCCAATATGAATAAAAGTTTGTATAATTAATAATGATATAAGTCCGACAATTGCTAATTTTATAAATTCGTCTTGTTCTGAAAAAACTTTATTTATAACTTTGTAGGAAATAAAAAAAAATAAAGCCACTATAAATAATACTAACATTGCTCCAAATTCTTCTGATATTACTGCAATTATATAATCCGTGTGTGCTTCTGGAACTTGATCTTTTAAAATTCCTTCGCCCATTCCCTGTCCTGTTAATCCACCTTGCTTAATTGCATCTAGTGCCTTTTGAGATTGAAAATTATCTCCAGCTTTGGGGTCAATAAACGTTTTTATTCTTAAAAAAATATAACCAAACTTATCTGGAAAGATATATATCAATAATATTATTATTGATAAAAACATTAAACCTAATACAGATAAAATAATCATATTAAATCCTGATACAAAAATCATTGTTACCCAAGATAAAATTAATAATAAACTTTGTCCGAGATCTGGCTGATTAATTAAAAGTGCTATAATAAAAATTAGTATTAAAAATGAATATAAATATCTGTTGTATATATTAATCTTTTCATTCATAACGATAACCTTTGCAACAAAAAGAATAAAAAGAGGCTTCGCTAGCTCGATGGGTTGAAATCTTGGAAAAAAGGGAAAATCCAACCATCTTTTTGAACCTTTAACTTCAACACCAAATAGAGGAACCAAACAAAGAAGAAAAACTGAAATAGTAAAAAACAGGGGTAACAATTTTATTAATTTATTTTTATCCTGAAGTGAAATTAGAACTAGAAATAAAAGAGAAATTGATACAAAAACTAAATGTTTGAGAAAAAAGAAGTAGGTTTGCTTGTTCATTTTTTCAGCTACTACGGAAGAGGTAGATGAAAATGAAAAAAGTAGCCCTAATAAAAATAAAAAGATAAATAAAAATAGAACTTGTTTATCTACGTTTCTCCACCATTTTGCAACCAATCCAGTGTTTTCTCTGCTAAAATTAAACATTAATTTCCCTTAAATTTTTTTATTATTAATTTTTTAAAATATCTTCCTCTTTCTTCAAAGTTACTAAACTGGTCGTAAGATGCACTGGACGGACTAAGCAAAATGACAATTTTTTCATTTTTGATATTTTTTGTATCGTTAAAAATTGAATCTATTGCATTTTTTATAGTCTTACATAATTGAAAATTAACATCTCCACTTAATTCTCTTCTAAAAATACTCATACTTTTACCAACTATATATGCTTTAATAATATTTTTTTTTAATACTCCTAATTTAAATTTATCTCCTTTTTTTGGTAAACCTCCTAATATCCAAAAAATATTTTTATTTCCTTTAAGAGCAAATTTGCTAGCCTCAAAACTTGTTGCTTTAGAATCATTTATAAAAGTTTTATTATTTTTTTTATAAATAACTTCATGTCTATGTGGTAAACCTTTAAAAGTTTTAAGTGATTTAATTAGAGGCTTATCTGTTATTTTTAAGGTTTTTGAAATGGCTTGTACAAAACTCATATTCTGTTGATTAACTTCTAAATTTAAATAATTATTTTTTATAAACTTTTTTATTTTGTTATATTTCGTTGCTTTTATAAATTTTAACTTTGCGCGATATTTAGCTTTTTTATACTTTTTTAAAAATTTTACATCATCAATAAATGCTATATCTTTTTTTGTTTGGTTAGAAAAAATTTTAAATTTAGAATTAACATAGTTTTTACTAGTACCGTGCCAATCTAAATGATCGTTTGTTATATTTAATATTGCCGCATAATTAGGCCTAACAAACTTCGAATAGGATAATTGAAAAGATGAAGCTTCAATAATTACAATTGGATTGTTTTTCAAATTCAAATCTAAAACAGGTTTACCTATATTTCCTCCCAATCTCACATTAATATTATTTTTTATTAATACATGTTCAAGGATTTTACATGTTGTAGATTTTCCATTCGTTCCAGTTATAACAATTGTTTTTATTTTAGGATTAAAAAGATAAAAAAGATCAAGGTCTGTAATAATTTTATGTTTATTTTCTATCAGTTTTCTTTTTAGTTTTGATTTTTTTAAATTTATTCCTGGACTAACAATAATAAAATCAGCTGTATCTATGTCTTGAGAAAAAGATCTTTTTCCCTCTCCTTCAGCCTCATGATAGCCAAAAAGATTTCTTTTTGACAAATCGTCATCCCAAGCAGAATAAGTTATAGTAAGGTTTTTTCTATTAAAATAATTGATTACTGATTTGCCGGTGACTCCTAGACCATATAAACAAAATGAAGTCATTAATTATCTCAATTTTAATGTGGCCAAACCTATCAATGCTAAAATTATAGATATAATCCAAAATCTGATAACTACAGTAGATTCTGCCCATCCTTTTTTTTCAAAATGATGGTGAAGTGGTGCCATCATAAACACTCTTTTTCCTGTAAGCTTAAAAGATATTACTTGAATAATTACTGAAACTGTTTCGAGCACAAACAATCCACCAATAATACCTAAAACTATTTCATGTTTTGAAATAATACTTACAGCACCTAATGAACCTCCCAAGGAAAGAGAGCCAGTATCTCCCATAAAAATTTTTGCTGGTGGGGCGTTATACCATAAAAAACCTAAACAAGATCCAACCATAGCTCCACAAAAAATTGAAGCTTCTCCAACATTAGCAATGTAGGGAATCTGTAAATACTCAGAAAATACTATGTTACCAGTAACATAGCAAATAAGTGTAAATGAAAGTGCAACTAACATTACAGGTACCGTAGCCAATCCATCTAATCCGTCTGTAAGATTAACTGCGTTAGAAGAACCAACTATAATAAAAATAGCAAACGGAATAAAAAATAACCCCAAGTTAATTATTAAATTTTTAAAAAATGGAAAATAAAGATTCTTAAGATGATCGTTGTTTCCAAATTTTAATAATAAATACACTGCAGTTAAAGAAAGTATAATCTGAAAAAAAATTTTCATTTTAGAAGATATGCCTCTAGAATTATTTCTTTTAATTTTTAAATAATCATCTACAAATCCTAGCAAACCGAAACTAGTTGCTACCATCAGTAAAACCCAAATGTATGGATTAGTTAAATCTGCCCATAGCAATGTACCAAAAAGAATTCCTATTAAAATAAGAACTCCTCCCATTGTAGGCGTTCCCACTTTTTTAACTATATGATCAATTGGACCGTCCTCTCTTATAGGGCCAGTTATTTTATGTGATTGAATAAAATTAATAAAAGGACCTCCAACTATAAAAACTATTATCATAGAAGACATTACGGAGAGGCCTGTTCTAAATGTTAAATAACGAAAAACATTAAGAGCAGAAAATTGTTCTACTAATGAAATTAAAAAACTATAAAGCACTGACTTGTTCCTTTTTTATATTTTGAGACAACCTATTCATTCCTGTTGCGTTTGATCCTTTTACCATAA
>MDSW01169092.1_pt1 | contig 12372 bp, 18 predicted proteins | sample 811171 | NCBI WGS metagenome assembly MDSW01 (sample SAMN05326641, study PRJNA326480) | marine metagenome | isolation source: seawater | place: Atlantic Ocean: North West | collected 2012
TTCCAGAGCTTAGCAATACTCCTGCACGGATCTCATAAGCAAGATCAGTGGAACCCATCCTGACGGGTTTCACGGATACGACCTTATATTCTATGCTATCCACAGTCACTCGATCATTCGAGATATCGGAAAAATCGATGCTTGTAAAATCTTTACACAGAAATTTTCTGGCCTTCTTTTGAACTCCATCCTCGTAATAGAATACATTACCCTTATCTATCACTTTGATCGAAGTGGTGGAATCGGAAGAACTTCGAGCTCCCGTAGAGGGATTAAAGGATGATTCAGTCCGCCTTGTGTACGTTCCAGAACGCGTGATATCCAAACCAGATACAAGAGTCCCATCAAACACCTTATCGACGATGTTTTCGACTACAGCGTTGATGCTCATGTTCTTATGAGGTTGGGATGCCCTCCGTAACGAAGGAATGGTTGAATGAATTCTTTGGCTGCTCTTGTTATCTGTCGGGGAAGCTTATTCGAATTGACCTCCATCTCGACAACTCCTTCGATCTTCAACTTCTTGAATTGTTGAAGACCAGGATCCTCCACTCGGGATGAATCCTTGATGAGAGCTAGAGCCTGTTCGTAGGTGGCATACTTGACTCGATCTGGAATGACATCTTCATCCATGTAGACTTCACGAAGTCGAAGATGTTCTGCCTTGTATTCAAGATCGGGGTCGGGGTTGGGTACATAACGCCTGGGCCAAGAAAGGGCCTGTGTAGTGGTAGTCTTTTCCCCCCTAAAACGATAGATCTTATCTATCATCTTGGTCGAGAATAATAGAGCTTGGTCTTTCTGGTCGTTGCTGGCGCTTGTCCAGGAAGTATTCCCAGGACGGTCCTCGAAGTACTGATTCGCATCATCGCGAGTCGCGAAGGAGTTAGAAGATGCTCCTTTCGCCGTGGCTACGAGGGTGGATACAGCCATTACTTAGCAGGAGAAGAAACCTTCTTCGAAGTAGCTGCTGGCTTATTTAGTTTTGGTTTATCCTCAACTGCGCCTTCCTCTTTCCAACCTGCTTTTTTAAGACGATCTATATCATCTTGTGATCGAGCATCTAATTTTGCTCCTTTATCATTAATTAAAATCATAGCATTCCCTTTAAAGAAAGACCCAGCCCGTTAAGGCTGGGTCAATGTCAATTAAGCAGTTGGAATTCTAACTGCCATTTCAGGCTGAACTACCTTTGCACCTACAAGAACGTCAAGGGAGACCTCATCGATCTTCTTAGCGTGGTTATAAGTGATGGAAGCTCTCATGGAGTATCCATTGTGGTTCACGACTGAAGAGTCTGTTCCAGGACCCATCGGCTCATCGAGAGGTACCATGGCAAGAGCAATGGCGTTCTCGGTGAATGCAAGATTCTGCTCAAATGCAGCGGAAGAATCGAGTGGGAATACCACAACGTCGTTCTCATCAATGTCCTCATAAAGAGGTGGTGAGATCGAAACTGTTCCCTTCGTATTGAATCCGGTCGTGCTTGCAGTGGTGACTACATAATCGAATTTCTTACCGCTTGGGTGAGTGATTCGAAGTACGTCACCAGCAGTCACAGTGACGCCAGCACCTGCAGCGCCGTCGATGGAGATTGAAGTATCTCCTTTTGCTCCGGAAGCACTGTCAGCATGGATTGCGAGAGCATCGCGGTTAGCATCCCCAGCCATAGTACCAGCCGTGAAAGTATTGATGTTCTGATCCATGTAGATGTCCATGCCCATGAAACGTCCGAGTGAAGCTTCACGGATGGCTGTTCCACCATCACCTCTTTCAGAGGCTTTTGCAAATTCAGAAATGCTGTACAAGCTTGTCATCTGCTTTGGAGATACAACTAAGGATCTTCCTTGCATCGGAGCTTTTTGCTCATTCAATTTCTGGACGATGGCAGCAATATGACCGATTGTGGTCATTGAAGCACCGACTTCTGAAACTTCAGCCATACCACCAACTTCATTGAACTTACTAAGAATGTAGTCGTCAATCTTCTGAGCCATAGCAGCCATTGCAGGTCTCATAAGATTCGATGAAAAATCATCAATGCTCAATGCCATCTCTTTTGCTGTTACAGCAAAAGAAACATCGAACAGTTTTTCCAGGGTCAATGTGGTTGCAAGCTCAGTTGCATTCTGATTGTTGACGCTGTTAGAACCATTGTTCGTAAATTCTGCAGCAGTGAAGCTGGCAGGTCGGCGAATGCGGATTGCATCACCTTGACGTCCAGAACCAAATTCAGACTCGTATCGGCGATCTGCAAGAGCACCCATGACGAGGTTATTCTCGAGAACCATCAAGGCTTCCCGAGCCAATATATCACTAGTAAGAATGGTATTTGCCATTATAACTCCTTTTCGAAAAAGAGGCGTTTGATATCAATCATAAGTTAAGATCGACGCCTCTCCTGAGGTGCCGTTTCGTCTCTCCGAGACTAGACTCGTCCTTCTTTTCTTGCCTTGACGTATTCGGCCATAGTCATATTCCGAACTGCACCAGGCTGTAATCTAGACGAAGAAGATCCACCCACCGCGCTGGAACCAGTAGACGATAGGAAAAGTTCAGGTTGATCTTCTCTCATCATCTCCACAAGTTCTGTGACAGTCATCGGTTTACCTTCCTTCCCGTACCTGACGGAATCGGGGTCGTTGGGATCTCGAACAAAGACTGAACTTTGTTTCGAATCGTAGAAGACATCTCCCACGATCTGACCCTCAACAGCTTTCGAAAGTCTTGGATTGACTCCCGCTTTACCAGTTGCTTCTCTTATTGATAGGGCAACCTGCTGATTTCGATATGCTTCTTCAGCAACTTTTGCTCTTTCATTGGAAACTTCAAGTTCGGCCTGTATCGCGGCTATTCTTGCATCCGCATCCTCTCGAACTCGATTGGTAATTCTATCGTTGTACTTCTCTCGATCACCCGAAAGAAACAACTTTGTATCTTCATCTTCGGCCAATCTGGCCTGCATCTCTTGGAATTGTTTTATTCCTTCTTCCCCACCAAGATCATCCAATATCTTGGATTTTTCTTGGAATTTTTTCTTTTCTTCCTTCAAAGCCTGATTGTTGGCCTTGAGTCCTGCTACTTCCTTCTCAACCAACGCCTTTACTTTTGCGTCGATGTCGTCCGCTTGAGGTGTTTCTTGTTGAACTACGGGTTCTTCCACAGTTTCTTGTTGAACTTGTTGTTCTTCTGCCATAATCTTCCTAGATTATAAGATATTATCATTCGTCAGAAGACGATGCAACCCCTTTTGAAGTGATCTTTTCGACTTCTTCCTGTATTGAAGTGTCGTCACTCAATATCTCCCCGTGTTTCATGTTGTAGACCAGCGTATCCAAAGATAGAGCCCCTTTTAGATAGCTGTCAACCAAAGCTTGGAGATCTTTGGCTGGTAGTCTTGCATCCACGAAATCTCGGTTCATCGTGAGCGACACACTGGAAGGATCCAATCCTTCCCACATAGCCATCATCTTCAATGAGGCAAGAACTGATTTCTCAACCTCGTTGACTATTGTGGCTAAGATGCTAAGTTCGGAAGCCTGATGAATCCTTGCAGCTTCTGCCGATTCGACCCCCGTCCTTACTCTTTCCAACACTCGAGCTCCGAGAACACTCATCTGGTGTTCCTTCTGTGTCAGAGCTTCTTCGAGTGATTTTAATCCTACACCTGCAAATTCAAGAAATCCCACCTTGGCTGCCTCGTTAGGTATGACTATGGCAGAAGTGGGTCCAATCGCTATTCCTGTATCATAATCTTCAGGATCCACCCCGATGAGATATGGAGTGGGAATCGAGACGTAATGTCTTCCAGCTTCTAGATCTGCTGACGTTCTGTAATGTGAGATGCAAAGGTTTGCAAGATCAAGAAGCGGAGGATGATATACGGAGAAACCAGGTCCTCCAGGATTGATCAAAGAAACAGGAATAAAATCAATGGCTTCACCTCTCATTGTGGGTTCTGTCTCATCCACAATTCGTAAATTTTCCTCTTCTTCGTCCTGGTGAGCCGTGACTCGGACCATGTATCTCCCATCTTCGAGCATGAGATTTCGATACTGATCTCGCATCTGATGATCTTGACTTGGATCGGAGCTGGTATCTACCTCCTCCTTCAATTCTATGTAATAAGGTTGATTATTCTCGTCTAAACGCCAGTCGATGAATGATTCTCCACCATACAGGGTAAGATATGGTCTACCATCTCCCTTGCGATCTATAAGAATAAGACATCTACCAGTGATGAACGTCTCACGAAGGACATGAGCAAGAAACGTCTGTAAATCGTAGCCCATCATGTTCACGTCTTCCAGATAATCCTGCATTCTATCAGGAACCTCGTAAGACGCAGGTCGACGCATCACCGAACCGACCAATCCTGTTATGGTTCTGTTGAACGCATTCAGAAACGTGGCTCTGGATTTATATATCTCGTAGGAAGCTGATGTCTGATCTGGAAGGGCAGGAAGATATTCCTCGTTTTGATCCTTGATTCGATCTTCACCGAGAAAAACATCTCGACACTTCTTAAAGATGTGGAAGTGGTGCTTCCAGTCTGGATGTCCGTGATCCCTAGTATTACTTAAATAACCCATCTGCTACAGCACGATCGATCTCTTCTTGTGTTGCATATCTCCAGTCTGGAAAACTACTCTCTTTGATTCTACGATGAATGGGGCAGACAGTCAACCCCGTTTTAGATACACAGTCGTATATTGACAGATATATCTCTCCATCCCCCCAAAAAGGTTTGGACATCTTCAATCTATTTTTCAGGGACATTCGACGTCTTCCGACGTTTTCTTTATAGTGGGGGAATGCCTTCTTCGATTCCTCCCAAGTAAGATACCTCCATTTGGGCCAAGTGGGAGAAACCAATCTGTGACGAACTGTGGTCAGGCTCATATCTTTCTTTCGAGCCACTGACCTAGCATTCATGAAAAGCTGATTCCCGACTCTACATGGTCGAGAGATCAAAGCTTTCTCTTCTTTTGTACGTCTGACTCCTGTCCTCGGATTATCCGTAGACGGATTCAATGTAGCCTTCTGAATCAAAGTGTCCATCTACATCACCTATAAACTGTTTTAGATAAAACGTCAACTCTTTTACGCTTTCTTCATCTAATCTTAGGTCAAACATCAGGGCTTCCTGGTCGACTAGGTAATCTTTTGCCTGGCTGTAAGTGATCTCATGAGTCTTTTCAAGGTCCATGTGACACATGAATATCTGGTCTTCCTTCTCATCTGATTTCTTGGACGCCCAGTAGGTGTAAAACTGACTGTGTATCCATCGAGAATAGCTCAAGCAACCCCCATTGTACGAACTATGGAGGCAGATCTGGATCTCATCGGAAATTCACTACACACCAGATAACCAATCGCATCACTCATGTGATCCAAACCTGAAGATTTGTCGGGCTGGCTGGTTCCCTCCTTGTAGCCCAACGTGGAAAGACTTTCTATAAGTTTATTACATCTTGCGTTGACATACAACCTCCTGATGCCTTCTGCATTACACAGCAGTCGATTGACAAGATTTACTCGGTCAGTTATCAGCGGAGCACGTCTTGGTGCCTTCACCTGAAATCCATGATCCTTCAGAATGGTAAAATCTGTCACTCCTACCGGAGAAGTAGTCTTTCTCGAATTTCCCGACGGGTCAGGATAGCAAACCACTTCTCTATCGTCGCATTTCGAGGATAACTCTTCGGCCATATCAAAGGTGGTACCTCCTGGAATGAAGATCTCGTCCCATATGTGAAGTTCGTCGATCACTCTGGATCCTAACACTGCACTCATGCCTGGACTGACGTTGAAATCCATTCCCACAAGGATTCTTCCTCCATCATCCTCGACTGGCTGTATATTTTCTTCATCGAAGAATGGATATACGACTCCCGAGGGGCTCTCAAAACTCGCCTCATATTCTTGTCTATAGACCCGAGGATCGAGGTCTTTCTGGGCCGATTCGAGTTCATCTTCGGGAACGAATCCTGCCTCTGCCGTGGTGCAAGTGAACGAGATCCAATCTGTGTCGGTCTCATCTCTGGCTCGTTTGTAGATATCGAACGCCCAACTCGAAAGACCCTTCGGGGTTCCCACGAACATGACTCTAGCTTGCCTATCGGAGCAAGCAGGTCGAAGAACCTCGTACCACACCTCTGGTCTCATGTCTGCGATCTCGTCCATGACCAGCGCATCGAGGCCGACTCCACGCATAGCATCTGGATTGTCCGCTGATCGTAATGAGATCTGGCTACCATTTCCCAAGATCACTGTCAATCTCGTCTCATTCCAGGATTTGGTGTACCACGAGGGCAGCCACTCTTTCATAAGCCCCCAGGCAACAGCGCGAGCCTGTCCTATGGTCGGAGCAACGTAGAACACCAATCGATTGTCTCCTGCCAACGCTTCTCGAATCAAGAATGCAACACTGAGAAATGACTTCCCTGACCTTCGTCCTGCGACGAAGACCTTCATTCTGTGGGAATCAAGAAGTACCTGACTCTGGATCGGGGATAGATTGATCTCCATCTTCTGGTGGAGTTAAGTTTATTATCAGTGGTGGTTTCTCTTCCTGCTCCACGACTCCTCCATTCTCTCTCCAACGATCTGGCTGGCGATTCTTCAACCAGAATTGTGTTGCAGCTATGTTCGGGGGGTAGTATTTGTGGATCAGCTTCGTGGACTGTGTTCCGTCTGGGTGGATGATCGTCTCGGATGACTCTTCAAAGTATCCTGTCGCCTGGCGATACAAGGAACCCTCGACTCTATAATCGACTATGTCCTTGGACATCTCTATGAGGTCCTTGAGCTCTGGACTCTCGTCCATCAATCGCTCCAGTTGCCTCATGGTGACTCCGAGCTTGACGCACAACTCCTGTGGAGTCACACCTTCTCTACACCAAGTTCTAATGTCTTCCCTCTTCTCCTGAAGAAGGGGTACTGCTCGAACTAGAGGTCCTCTTCTAGACATCCATTGATTATGAGTTCTCTCTTCATCTTTAGGTATTGACCCTTCTTGCGAGCCAAGGCAAGGGGTTCATTGGTCCTCAACCAGATATATACGGCAGGAATCGATACGGATGTCTCTTCTGAGAATCTCTTGATATTCCCTTCGCACTCTATCATCTTTTCGAGCATCCACTCTCTGTATTTATCTACCATGCCCCCTAATATAATGTATTATAGTCTAGATGTAAAACTTATTTTCTTATGCAATATTCGGACCATTCTATCTATGTTCATGTATACTGGTCCTCGAACCCTAGGACCCTTGGAAGAATGTCTCACGGAGGGGGAGACGTGGAAACAAAAAAATGGCAATACGGGGTTAAATCCATATTGCCAAAAATTAATTTAAAAACCGAACCCAAAAATGATGGATGCCAAAAAATAACCAAATAAACAACATACCATCAAACCAATGAATTCGAATAAAATTGTGATTTTTTTCATGATCAAAATCCGTTGATGATGGCCCCCAATTGGGGGCCGTTGATTAATTATTTATTGATTGAAAAAACACCATATTTGGACACAACATCCAATCCCGCATTACGGGCATTTGATCCCCAAACCATCAAATTATTCCGATTACGACCGGAATTATGATTGATTTTTGTATAAAAATCCGCAATGGAAAATACGGATATTTTTTTAAATTTCAACATTGCGGAAAAAATTGAAAACCCGATTGAACCGGGTTTGAATTTTGTCCATGAATGATCGGGTTTGATTTTCCGATTATGAACGTCAACCATATATTTGACGTGATCATCATTTGATTCACCCGATTGGATGATCGGTTTACCATTAACGTCGTTTTTTCCCGTCGGCAATTTTACATTTTTCATAATATATCCATAATTGAATATTTAAATTATGATCATAATTTATTTTATGATCATACGATCAAAATTGATCGTAAATACAAAATATATCATTTTTTCATAAATGTAAATAAAAAAAATAAAAATTAGGCAATTTTTTTGATTTTTTTTTCATTTTTTTCAAATCGAAATATTTTCGATATTCGAATATTTGATTATTCAAATATTCCGACTGCCGATTCCGCAGCCATATTATTTGAATATTCAAATATTTGAATATAGCTAATCAAGCTATATTTGATTATTTGAATATTCGAATATTGAATATTTAATTATTTGAATAATCGAATATCAAATATTTGATTTTTTAAATATTCAAATATTCAAATATTGCTCACCCAGCTAACGAAGCTTATTTATCTACCGAGGTCAGGCTACCGAGTAAGACCTTTCGAGCGAGTAAGACCTTACGAGTAAGACCTTGCTAAATAAAAGATAGTTCTATGGATTGACATTAGCAGTCCTTGGTTGGATCATTAAATGGTTGGGAATTCCCCCAGCCTAATCAAATGAAAGGAACGCTATGAATAGCGATTTAATGAAAATGTTAAAAGCGAATGATCAAATCCAGGACGTGACGGGCCAGCCGTTTTTCACGGAATACGACCCCGAAACCAAGCGATTATCCCCAGCGTTTGATGCACCAATTACCCGCTGGGAAATTTTGAATCATGAGGTAAAAAAGTATCCAAGCGATGGACATTATCCAGGGGGTGAATGGCTATCGATCATTATTAGGATCGACTTTGATTTGGATGATGATAGCGACTATTGGGATAAAAATGAGCCGTTTGAATTAATAGTCGACAAAGCATTTGACATGAACCAAATCCAGCGTTGCTGGAACGCACCATTTAACTAATCAATTTTGGGGGTCAAGCGGCCCCCACATCCACGGATAGATTATGAAGACTATACCATTTGGCTATGATGCTGGTGCTGCGGATCGAATCCAGGAGCACGTTGATAGAATCAACGAACAGCATTCAAAAGAAATGTTTTCGAAAAAGCAACTATTGGACTTATTAGATGATATCGATGAGCGTATCTTCGACTTTTACCAGGACAAGGATGGCTGGTTCGGGGGAGATGAATATCACATCAAGAAAGATACGATTGATCGTGTAAGACAACGCTTACTCAGAAACGAGGTATAGCGTGTAAGACCGAGGGTCCCTGGATCCTCGGTTCTTTTTTTATCATCCCTCCTAGCTAATTTAGCTCTAGCTATATCTGATTATCTGAATATTCAAATACCGAGTAAGAACTAAAGGTTCTCTGAGCTATATCTGATTATCTGAATATTCAAATACCGAGTGAGAACTAAAGGGTATGGCAGTTGCATTACCCGACTCAGAAATGCAACTGTCAAGCCAACTGGTTAGCTAATTTAGCTTAAAAAAAGTTTAAAAAAGATTGTTTTTTATGTTGACAATAGACATCCTTGATGATATACTTAAACAATGGAACGGAACCCAGAACAGGTGTTTTGGGTGAGCACCGAATCCAGGAACGCTATCTAAGAAAGGACAAGATGGCAAAAACAATCAAGGCCGACCAGGCCACCCAGGCAGAAACCAAAAAAGATCAACCCAAACTGGAGGCCCTTGCTCGGGAATGGCCCAAGTGGTTGAAAGACCACCTGGCCTCTCAGAAGTCTGGTAAACCCTTCAAGGGCTATCGCCCTGGTTGTAAATACGACCAGGTTCTGACCATGCTCTTGAATGGTGGAACCAGCATTCCAGAATTGATGGAATGGTACAAGAACCAGGGATGGGACAAGGGGATGAACAAGAACAATCTCCAGGTTTACCTTGGAACGATCCGCAAAGACCTAGCACCATATGGTCTGGTGGTCGGCAAAAAGGACAATCGACACTTTCTCGATAAATCCTGCATCGTAGCACCTGCATAAGGTGTCCTTGGGCCCTCGATCTGGGGGCCCTTTTTTTAAACTACCCAATAGAGATAGATTATGGATGTTAGAAATAAATATAGACATTTGAAAGAGTTCATCACCAGTCATCTAGAATTACATATGAAAGAACAGACATTAGTAATTCAAGAGATCAATGATGCTGGGCTAGTCGACCAAGAGACCTTGGTCAAGCAATCCAAAAGACTTCACATCATCCAAGGTAAAGGAGAGGTCATCGAATCTATGTACATGAAACTAAAAGAATTGGAAGGAGATCTATGAGCCAAGAAAAAATCATCACATTAGATTGTGGTCCTGGTCTACCAAGACCAAGCGACCTAATCCAAGGAGTTTTCGAGGGAACTAAGATTAAGGTCGGTGAGCCAATATCAAAGCTCTTTGGTGAGTGGGTCTGGGAAATCCCCGAAAAAGACTATGATGAGTTTAAGATGAAAAGACAAATCATCTGGTCTCGAATTGAGAATCTTTACTATAAGGGTAAGATTAGATACGGGGAGTTAAGCGATTAGAAAGGAGGTGACCAAGGGTTCTCGTTCTGAGGACCCTTTTTTTAGTACCCTCGGACCCTAGCTAAATTAGCTGGGAAAGCTAAAAAAGCTAAAAAGACTAGTCGATCGTGTAAGACCTTGTAAGACCTGCCGTGTGTAAGATCTTGTAAGAACTTTTGTGGTGCATGGTTCAAGGATCATTGACCTAAAAGATCAAAGTACAGAGTAAGAACACGAACCCAGCATAGAAGCAAGCCATAATCCAAGCACGAGCAGCACTTGGGATGATGAACCAAAGACCTGGGATGATGAACGCTCCAGGATGTTCAGCGACCAAGGCGATGATTAGGCATACAGCTAAGATGATGATCGAGTCAAAGGCACTAGCACCCTCTTCCAAGGACCTCCTTTCATTGGTTTTGCTATAAAATTACCCATTATACAGTATTATAACACAAAGAATTGGGGTTGTCAATCATAAAGACGATCTGTCAGAAGTAAATAAAATAGACGAAATTAGGGGGCTGAGCTTATAAAGCTAGGTGCAAGAACGAAATTTTTTCGATAAAAAGATTGTTTTTTATATTGACAATAGATGAACTTGATGGTATACTGTAACAATGGGAATAATCCCAGCAATCCAAATGAAAGGAAAATATGGATCGCAAAGAAAAAGAAATATGGGTAAAAGCCTATATAATGGGTCGTCTAAATGAAAAAGCAATCAATTCCAATATAGTCGAAGGAGATGGTTTTTTAGAAAAACATGAATTGGAAGATTATTTCCGATCTTTACACTATGGAAATAATATTTTAGAAAACATGGATGAAAAGAAATTAAATGCCTTGGTTGTATCCGTACTGGACGCTGTGGATCATTTATCTAACGACCACATTGAAAAGATACATGGTGCATGCTATTACGAATGGAACTATGACTGGGATAAATCCTCACATCTTGCTGACTATGGTGGGAAAGATTTGGAAAAATACTTTAACCAAGAGGATATATTTACGGAAGATGAATATGATGGATCTGATCTAAAACATCGTAATGATCTATTTCAACATCTGGAAAATTCCGTTGAAGAATTTCATGGCAAATGGATAGACCAACATGGTTCTGACTTCAAAAATAAATCTGAATGGATGGAAAATAACTTCCTTAATCGGATTGCTAATGAAATGCAAACCTATTGCTGGGAACTAACGCAATGCAAAGATATTCCATTCATAGCATACAAATTATGCTTAAAACTGACCCGAACTAATTGGCTGGTAGAATTCAACTGGAAAAACAAACTTTCTTATAACGATCTCTATACCGATAACATTTCTGATAAAATTTTCAAGGATGATATTTATGAAATAATCTGGAAAAAAGTCTTTGATGTTGTGGAAACCCACTTTCGAATATATGAAAAAGACGAAAAATGGATCGAAGAATTATTAAAACTATTGGATGAATACCGCAAGGATCCATCAAAATATAGTTATCAAAACCAACGGAGCAAACGTAATCCAAGACGTAAATTCCCCTCGAAATAATTTCGGTTCTGGGGGGTATCCTCTGCCCCCCTCTTTTTTAAAAAAAGATTGTTTTTTATATTGACAATAGATCGTCTTTGTGGGATAATTACACAATGGGAATAAACCCAGAGCTTATCCACTAAACGAAAGGAGTCTTATGGATAACGATAAAAAAGAAACTTCCATTATGGAAGATCTAGATGATTTAATTGATCTTTGCAATAAATTTGTAAAGACATACAAACCCACATCTACCAAAGATCTCAAAAATGAAATCTTTGATCATGTTCAAACTCATTTTGAATTGGAAAGGAAATGATGGAACCTAATATTCCCAAAAGAGACTATGAACCTAAGTATATCTTTGGTTCTAATATTGTCGCATCTTTTAATGGATGTGGCTGGCGAACACCATTAACAAGACCTTGTATAAATGGTGAAACGACTAAATTTGCAAAAATTCTTTTAAACGCATATGAAAAGGGGTATGTTGACCAAGACCATTATATGATCTATGGCTCAAAAA
>MDSW01022497.1_pt1 | contig 12371 bp, 5 predicted proteins | sample 811171 | NCBI WGS metagenome assembly MDSW01 (sample SAMN05326641, study PRJNA326480) | marine metagenome | isolation source: seawater | place: Atlantic Ocean: North West | collected 2012
ACCTGTATCAGTTACATAAACTGCCTGCCCTGGAATACCTGTTAATGTATCTTGCGCAGCACTCTTAGATGCTTTACCTGCAGTTACATTAGGAGTAATTGTTTGAGCAGTAGTAATAGATGATCTATCAATTGTTATTGAAATTAAGTCAGTTCCATCAAGGAAGTCAGTAATATCATCAACATAAGATCCTGATGAGTCGGAATATGTATCATAAGAGAACACATCAGCTCCAGCACCACCAGTTAATGTATCAGCACCCAGTGAACCAGTAATAATATCAGCACCATTACCGCCTGTGATTGTATCACCAAGAACAGTTGAGCCACTTAGAGTAGCATCTGTACCTGTAATAATATCAGCACCAGTACCACCTTTAATTGTTAATGATGAGTCATCCTCAGCATCAGCATCAAGTGTAAGTACACCAGCAGTAGCAGCTGCATCAATAACACCAGCTTGAGTAGATACAAAGTTACCATCAGCAAGTGTAATAGTTGCTGTGTTAGTAGTTACTTGAACAAGTGTAATATTTTCTACAGATGACACATTAGTAAGTGTTGCACTTAATGCAGTATTATTAATGTAAACAGCTAGAGTATCAGTACCGCCACCAAATGCGATAACATCAGCAGTATCAAGTCTTTGAGCACTATGATAAGTAACTGTATCATCACCAGCACCTAATGTAACAGCTTCAGTAACATCTGCATCACCAGTAGTAGTATTAATTTTAACTTTAACTGAGTTAGCAGAACTTAATCCACCAGCAGCTAATGTTAGAGGTTGTGAAGCTTCCTCTTCCCATACGGTGATTGATGAAGAACCATTAGCTGTAAACACAGAGTCAGAAAGTGTTAAAGATACAGTATTATCACCTGTAAATTTAAGTACTTCAACATCTTTAATTCCAGCTAAGTCCGCAGCAATAACAGTAGTAGCGCCATCGACATCAAAAGAGATAGTGTCAGTACCAGCACCACCATCAACTGTTTCTGCAGCTGTTAGAGCTAAGAAATCAGTATTTGTGCTAACTGTAAATGTGTCATTTCCACCTTCACCATGAAGCACATCGATACCAGCTTTACCATCAATAATATCAGCACCGTCGCCACCTTTTATTGTATCAAATAGAGCAGCTCCAGAGAAAGCTGAAGCAGTAGCATTACCACCTGTTAAAGTATCACCAGCTCTACCACCTGTGATTGTTAATCCTGAATCATTTTCAGCATTAGCACTAAATGTTAAAGCACCAGTTCCAGTCATACCAGAAGCATCAACGATACCATTATTACCTTGTAGAGCTGAAGTAACAATAGATGCATCAGCTAATGTATAAGTAAGAGCTGTGGAATCTACACCAACAAATGTAAAGTTTTCAACAGATGTAACGGCTGTAGTGATAGTAATATTACCAGCAATAGTAGTAGCTGTAATGTAAAGAGTATCAGAACCTTTACCACCAGCAATTGTATCACTTCCATCGATAACATCAGCGTCAGATATTGTGCTAAATACGAATAAGTCATCACCAGCACCACCAGTAAATGAGTCATTCTTACTTGCAGCATTCTTAGAATATACAGTAATGTTATTACCTGCTGATAAAGCAGAAGCTGTAACCGTTAGTGGTTGAGTTCCCTCTAAATCATATATTTTAAGAGTTGATACACCGTTTGAAGTAAATACAGTATCATCAAGAGTTAGAGTCGCTGTACTTGATGTATCAAAAGTAATCTTCTCAACATTCTTTAAGTTATAAAGATCGGTTGAATCAACTGTGAAAGCAACATTAGAACCAAAGTTTAATGTATCAGTACCAGCACCACCATCAACAGTCTCAGCAGTTGCTAAGGCTTCAAAGTTAGCTACAACATCAACATGGATAGTATCATTACCAGCGCCACCTTCAATTGTGTCAATACCAGCTTGACCCATTAGGATATCATTACCGTCTTCACCCCAAATTGTATCATTACCAGCACCACCATAAACAGTGTCAATACCGCCGCCAGCTTTAATTGTATCGCCGTAAGTTGCAGATGCACTACCATATAGAGTATCAGCTTTTACTGAACCAGTAATTACTGTACCAACTAATGTTGCTGGGTTTTCTCCCATTACAAGTCCACCAGTACTTGCACTAGCATCGATTACAGATAACTTTGTAGCAAGATCAAGTGATGTAAAAGTTAATTTACCAGCACCAGATAATGTAATTGTAGTTGCATCAGTTGCATCCATATCAGTTAGTGTATAAGTCACACCATCTGTAGAAGCCGGAACTGTAATATTGATTGTTTCATGATCAATAAAAGAAACTAAAGTATGTGTTGAGCCACCAGCTAAACCAGTACCAATAGTTAAGTTTAGTGTATCAGAAGCACCATCAATAGCCATTGTACCAATAATACCTTCTGTACCAGTTTCAGTAACAGTTACAGTTGAATTTGCAGCTGTCATATTTGATACGGTAGCCGCGTTAGCACCGTTAGCAGCATTAGCTGTAACAGCGGTAACAGTTGGAAGATGCTTAAGGTTATAAGCAGTAGCATCTCTTGAGTCTATTTGAAGAACTTCAACACTAGTTAAATTAACTGTAGATGTTGATGTAATATCATCAGCATCATCAATTTCTAAAGTATCAGTACCATCACCACCATCAAATGTAATATATTTACTAAGGTCAGTATTGATGTTTACAGTATCGTCACCAGAACCACCAGTTACGGCAACAGCATAAGTTGCAGTTACTGGAGTAATTTGTACATCAAAACCACCAGTTGTTGCTGAACCATCAACAGCAGCTGTAGTATTTGTTAGTGCGCCTGTAATTGTTGTTTTCGTATCACCAGTTAAAGTTAGTGATAGTTGTTTGCTTGTGGTTAAAGCGGCAAGTGTTGATTTCACTGCGCCAGCATTAACTGTAACATATTCAACACCAGCAATGCTAAGTGTACCTGTGTAACCGTCAACATTAACAGTTTGGCTATCTGCAGCACCAGCAACTGGAACTGCTTTATAAGTAACTGTTAAATCACCACCACCATTTTTTGCATTAACTGTCATAATGCTAGGAACATTATTAATAGTTAAGTCATTTGTTGCAGATGATGAATTTAGACCTATTGTATTTACACCAGTCATTAGAGCCATATCTAATGTATAATCTTGAGCATCATCAGTTTGGAAACCATTAACTTGAATTTCTTCAATATTACTGACTTCTATACCTGAAATTGTATGATCTCCAGTAAGTGTTCCAGCTAAAGACAGTTTAAGAATATCAGTGCCTGAACCACCATCAAAAACATCACCAGGTTGTGCGGTTGATCCTGTTGCATTAGCAGCTGAAATTGTACCGCCAATAATGTCGTCACCTTCACCACCTTGAATTGTATCAACACCTGTTGTTGCATTTTTTGTTTGAGCTGCAGTTGAAGCTGTATTGCTTATTAAAGCTGTAGTTGATCCAATTGAATCTAAAGAAGCATCAAATACTGTAACCTTGATACCTTCTAAGCCTTCACTTGCTTCATCTGTATTTGCTGTAACATCAAAAGTTGTTGATGTTGAACCAGCAGATAATGTTACTGTTCCAGATAATGCAACTAAGTCAGCAGATGTTGCTTTATCTACTGTAGCACCATTGTCGTCACCAACAACATTATAAGTAAAAGTCACATCTGAGGTTGGAGCTGAAGAAGCAGTGATAGTGTATGTGATTGATCCACCTTCTGCTACGCTTGTTCCACCAGCTGAGAGAGAATAACTGATTGCCCCTGATGAAATAGCTGCGCCTGAAACTGTTCCGGCACCACCATCAGAAATTGTTGTTCCTGTAGGTAGAGTTGCCACACCCATATCTGAAGCCAGTTCAGCATATGTTTTGGCTGTACCAGAAACACCAGCAGATGCATTACCACCTACATCAAAGGTAAATTTATCTGCACCATTAACTGTAATTACAGCACCATTTGATAATGTAAGCTGTACTGAGTCTGCCGCAAACTTCGAAGAAGCAATTGATAGACCATCTACCAATTGTATTTTGTTAGCTCCACTTGTATCAACAATTGTGATACTTCCGCTTGCTGCGTTTGAAACTATATAGGTGTCGTCGCCACCAAGGCCTCTATAAGTAGACCCATCGACTGATGGAACGATAATATCCGCTGAGGATGATGCATTAATTGTAGCCATTTTTCTCTCTCCTTATGTAACTAACAAAAGTAATTCTCAAAAATAAAGTTATTTCGAATCACTTGCTAAAAAAATATACTAATTCTCCTAAAAAGGTCAATTCCGTTTTAATTTTATTTGTAACAGATTGTAACATAATTTTATTAATGTAAATACCTTTTTTAATTAAATGTAAATACCCTTTTTTAATTATTTTCCTAATTACCTATTAAAAAGGGCATTAATAAGGCAATTTTTAAAATTTATCCAAAATCTCCGCCTGATGTTGCTGCAAGATCAGTCTCTGCTTTAATTTCAAGAATTAAAGAATCAAATGTTCCTGCATCAGAATCATAACCCGTAACACCATTTATATATAGAGTGCCATTTGAATTATTTGAATCAGGTGTAAAACTTATACTTATCCTATCACTAAATGTTTCACTAACAACATCTATACCACTCTTTGATGCAAAATCTAAAACTGATAACGATGATCCATCTTTATTCACAAGCACAACCTTATCATTAGCACTATCAAAATTATCTAATGTTATAATAAAGTTACCTTCTGCAGATGTACCGTCGTCATTAAATTCATATCTAAATTCATCGGCAGCATCTGTTCCAGAAACTGTGCCTTCAGCTGATAAATCAACTTCAATAACATTCGTCGTATCTGATGAAGTATCTGATGAAGTATCAGATGAGGTATCTGATGAAGTATCAGATGAGGTATCTGATGAAGTATCAGATGAGGTATCTGATGAAGTATCTGATGAAGTATCTGATGAAGTATCTGATGAAGTATCTGAAGTTGCTGTTGACTCAGAGGATGCTCCAGTATCAGTAGATGTAGCAGTTCCTGAAGATGTTTCTCCAGATAGCGAAGAAGTGAAAACGATTGAAGTGCTACCTAGACTACCATCAACAATTCCAGCCAATGTAATAGAAGTTGATTTATTATTAGCATCAGGAGCAAAATAAATAGTCGTACTATTATCAATGGCTGAAGACTGAATATCAATTCCAGCTGCTCCCTTGAAATCATCTAGGTCATAACCAACGGGTAGAGATGAAGCTAAAATAACAATTTTATCTTTTGATTGATCAAAGCCAGTAATAGTTAATGGACCATCATCACCTGTTAATGTGCTGTCAGCATATGTTGCATCAAATACAAAATTTTCTGCATCTGCTTGAGCGGTTAAATCAGTTGTATCAAGCTCAATATTAGAGCCATCAGATAAATCTGGGCCAGATGATGATACAGCACCTGATATTATATTTATGTTTAAAGACGATAAATCGGCGTCAACTATACCATCCAATCTAATGGAACCAGAAGAGCCAGATGCATCAGGAGCAAAAGATATAAGTGTATAATTTTCAATAGAATTTGTTGTAATATCAACATTAGCTGCAGTCAGCAATGATGTCTTGGAAAAACCTGAAGGCGCGGTTGCAGCTTGAAGTGTTAATGTATCATTAGCAGCATCAAAATCTGTAATTATTACTTCGCCATCAATAGCAACGGGTGAGCCATCAACAAACTTAACTTCATAAACAAAAGCATCCGCAGATGATGTGGCTGCAACTGTTCCACTTTCTAAATCAGTTCCGCCAGGTGCAGAAGCTGAAGAGTCATTAGCAGACCCTTCTTCAGCAGAAATAGTAATAGTTGACAAATCACCATCTAAAACACCAGCAATAGTTATAGATGTACTTTGGTTTGAACTATTTGGTGAAAAATAAATTACCGTATTATTATTAATAGTTGATTGAGAAACTTCAACTCCAGTAGAGCCTATTAAAGATGCAGCGTTAAACTCACCAGATGCACCTGAACCTCTTAATAAAATACTATCATTGGCAGCATCAAAACCAGTTATTATAGAGTCACTATCAAGTGATACAACGCTTGTTCCATCAAAACTAACATCAACTATAAAAGTATCTGCCTCTGAAGTTGCAGCGTAAGAACCACCATCAAGCTCAATACCTGCAGTTGCTGTAGATCCGCCAGAATCTGATCCTGAAGAAGAACCTGATCCAGTATCTGGTGTTGGGCTTACAGCTCCTCCGCCTCCGCCTCCACAAGCAGCAAGAATTAGAGGCAATGTTATTGCAGTAAATAAACCAAGCTCTCTCTTGTAAGAATTAAATGGTGAAGGAATTCTTCCTAAATTTTCGATTTTTTGATTATTGTCTTCGGCTAATATTGATGGTTGAAACCTTTTTGCTTTAATGTCCATATTTCACTCCGGCTGTTGACGATTAATTCTTAAGTAAACTTAATAACACAAAACGAATCGTATTTATACATTTTTATAATGCTAATGTATAAAAGTGCAAGCTTTAATGTTTATTACTAATCATCAATTATAAATTGTAACATAATGTAACAAATATTCAAAAATCATTCAAGTCAAGTAATAGATATTTTTTCAATAATAAATTCATATAACGCTTTTTCACTCTTCTCAATTGATAAACTTTGTGTATCAATTTCTAGGTTAGGTGATTTTGGAACTTCATAAGGCGAGTCTATACCTGTAAAATCTTTTATTTCTCCTATTCGAGCTTTCTTATATAGTCCTTTTGGATCTCTTTTTTCGCAAGTTTCGAGATCGCATGATAAATATATTTCATAAGAATTATCTTTAAATGCTTTAAGAGCTTTTTTCCTGTCATTCATAAAAGGGGATATAAATGCAGTGATAACTATAAAGCCTGCTCTTGCAAATAAAGCAGCAACTTCGCCTATTCTTCTGATATTTTCTTCTCTATCTGCATCTGAAAAACCAAGATTGGAATTCAAACCATCCCTAATATTATCACCATCAAGCATATAAACATTACAGCCTTTGTCGAATAACCTTCTTTCAATTTTTTGAGCTAATGTTGTTTTTCCAGAACCAGAAAGTCCTGTAAGCCATATTACGGCACCTTTATGACCCGATCTTTTTTCTCTCTCGAAAGAATCAACCTCATGCTTAACAGGAGTAAGGTTCATTGATTTTCTAACATTAGTAGCTGAAATTTTTTCAACTTCATCTTCAAAAGTAATTTTTTCTACATTATACCCTACATCTCTTCCATATATAACATCTGTTATATTAGGAAGTTCTACAACAACATATTTCCCTGAATAATCTTTCTTTAAGTCTTCATCGATAAATTTTTTAACTTCTTCAAATGAAAAAGGGTTCTTCTGATCTGTATCATGTGTAGCTCTTACTCCAATCGCAACTCTTTCCGCCCTACTTAAAGCAGCCTTAAAAAGCTCTCTATGCCCTTCATGCCAAGGCTGCCATCGTCCAATAATCAAAGCAGTGTTCAATTTTTTTTCTTTATCCATTTATTTTTCCATAAAAAATATACTTTAAACATTGTGAAAGTCTCATCCTTATATATATAAAGTATTAAAGAGCAATAAAATAAAGGATAGTTATGTTTAATAAAGTTTTTGATAGTCACCCAAAAGGTTTAATAACTTTATTTTTTACGGAAATGTGGGAAAGAATGTCCTTTTATGGAATGAGAGGAATATTAGTCCTTTTTATGACCGCAAGTATTTCGAATGATGGATTAAATTTAGACCCTGTTTCAGCAAGCGCAATTTATGGGATCTATGCCTCAAGTGTATATTTGGTTGCATTACCTGGTGGCTGGATAGCGGATAGGATTCTTGGGCAACAAAAATCAGTATTATATGGAGCATTTATTATAATGCTAGGTCATTTCATTCTTGCGATTCCAAACATAACAACATTTTATATTGGATTACTTTTTGTAGTTCTTGGGACAGGTTTATTAAAGCCAAATATTTCTGCTATTGTTGGAGGACTCTATAATTCAAATGAGCATCTTAAACAATCAGGTTTCACAATATTTTACATGTCAATAAACATAGGCAGTATTCTTGGCTTCTTTATATGTGGATATTTAGGTGAAAATATTGGATGGCATTATGGCTTTGGTGCAGCTGGTATAGGTATGGCACTTGGATTATTGCAATTCATTTTATCAAAAAAATATCTTGGAGATGTCGGCTTATTGCCATCATCAACTATTTCAGAAAACCATAGAATAAGAGATCAAAAAATTCTCTTTGTAGGAATTCTAGTAATTTTTTTAATAACAATTTCAGGTATATTTAATTTATGGACTTTCAATCCTGTTCCGCTAGCAAACATTATGACAATAATTATAACCATAATTTCTTTGGGATATTTTTTATACATTTTTATTTTTGGAAGATTAGATAGTCTCGAAAAAAGAAAAATATTTTTAATTTTTGTTCTTTTTATCGGGGCCGCATTCTTTTGGTCAGGATTTGACCAAGCAGGTAGCTCATTCAATATTTTTGCAAAGGAATACACTGATCGATATATAGGCGGTTAGCAATACCCTGCTAGCTGGTTGCAAGTTCTTAACCCAGCTTTAGTAGTTATTCTTTCTCCTTTCATGGCTTATTTATGGATTTATTTAGGAAGAAAAATGCTTGACCCTAATTTACCATTTAAATTTGGATTAGGTTTAATTTTTATGGCCATTGGTTTTGTCGTTATTGCTTATGCTGCGAATTTAGCAATTGAGAATGGTTCTGCTGGGGCAAAATGGTTATTACTAACTTATCTATTTCATACAATAGGTGAGCTAACTATTAGCCCTATTGGTCTTTCAGCAATTTCTTCACTTTCTCCAAAAAGATATATTGGCCAAATGATGGGGGTTTGGTTTTTAGCGTCTTCTCTTGGAGCAATAATTGCCGGATTATTGTCAGGTAGAGCGACAGAATATGGTATTAATTCAATGCCAACATTATTCAATCAGATAGCCTATATATCAGTTATAATTGGATTAGTCTTTTTGCTTATTTCTAAACCACTTAGTAATTGGGTAAATAATAAAGGAATTAACAAATAATGAGCTGGGAAGATGAGATAAATGAATTAAAAAAAAGAGAGTCCTTAGCAGAAAAGATGGGTGGGAAAGAAAAGGTTAAACGACAAAAAGATAATAACCGTTTAAATGTCAGAGAAAGAATAAACTTACTTTTAGATAAAGATTCTTTTCATGAGATTGGAAAAATAGCAGGAAAAGCGACATATGATGAACATGGAGAATTAAAAGAATTTTTACCTTCAAATTTTGTTATGGGACGAGGATCGATAAATGGAAGAAAAGTTGTTGTTGGAGGTGATGATTTTACAGTAAGAGGTGGAGCGGCAGACGCATCGATTGCACAGAAACAAATAATGGCTGAACAACTTGCAAATGAATATAGACTTCCATTAATTCGTTTAATTGAGGGTACCGGCGGTGGTGGTTCAGTAAAATCACTTGATATGGATGCAAGAACTTATATTCCTGGAAACCCAGGATGGAATTGGGTAGTTGATAATTTATCTACTGTACCAGTTATAGCCCTTGCACTAGGCCCGGTTGCTGGTCTGGGTGCTGCAAGAGCAGTATCTAGCCATATATCAATAATGGTTCAAGGTATTTCGCAGATGTTTGTCGCTGGTCCACCCGTAGTCAAAAGAGTTGGAGAAGATTTAACAAAAGAAGAATTAGGCGGAGCGGAGATACATTCTAAAAATGGAGCTATAGATATAGTTGTTGATTCTGAAGAAGAGGCGATTGAAATTACAAAAAAAATTCTTTCATACCTTCCTTCGTCTGTTTTTGAACTTCCGCCAAGAAAGAAAAGTAATGATGATCCTAGTCGAAAAGATGAATGGTTATTAAAGGCAATACCAAAAAATAGACGGAAAGTTTATAAATCAAGAAAAATTATAGAATCTGTTTTCGATCAATCAAGTTTCTTAGAGATAGGAAAAAATGCTGGTCAATCAGTAATTACTGGTTTTGCAAGACTTGATGGCTGGCCTATAGGAGTTCTTGCCAGCGACCCATATTTTTATGGAGGTGGCTGGACTACAGAATCATCAAATAAAGTTACTCGTTTTGTTGATATTGCAGAAACTTTTCATCTTCCTGTTGTTCATTTGGTAGATAACCCTGGTTTTGTAATAGGATTAGAAGCTGAAAAAGCAGCGACAATCAGACATGGAGCTAGGGCCCTAACCGCAGTATATCAAGCAACTGTTCCTTGGTGCTCAGTTATTTTACGGAAAGTTTTTGGAGTTGCTGGAGCTGCTCATATGAATGCATCAAGAGTACACTTCAGGTATGCTTGGCCCTCAGGTGATTGGGGGTCTCTTCCAATGGAAGGAGGAATAGAAGCTGCTTTTAAATCTGATCTAGAAAAATCTGAAAACCCTAAAGAGCTTCTTAAAGAGATCGAGAAAAGAATGGAAAAAGTAAGATCTCCATTTAGAACAGCAGAATCATTTATAGCTGAAGAAATAATAGACCCAAGAGATACAAGAAAACTATTATGCGAATTTGCTAATCTAGCTGCACCATTAAGGAAAGTTGGCAAATCAAATTTTGGCTTAAGGCCCTAAAATGAATCTTGAAACTAAATATATTTTTGAATTGTATAAAAAAAGACAATACAAAAAAACAATCAAAGAATGCAAAGCATTTTTAAGAAACATAGAAGATGAAAATGTATATAATATTTTGGGTATATCTCTAGCAATTACAGGTGAAATTTCAAAATCAATAGATGCTTATAAATCCGCAATATCTTCTTATCCAAATAGTGAGGCAATAAAACAAAATTTAGCAAAAATATATTTTGATAATAAGAAATACTTTGAGGCAAAAGAGCTTTATAAACAACTTTATGAAAAAACAAAAAAACACGATTATAAATTAAAAATAGCTGATAGCTATATTTCTCAAGGTTTTTATAAAAAAGGAGAAACCCATCTATTAGAAGTTTTTCAAGATAATAAAGGTGACATAATTATGCTTGATAAGATTGCTCAATTATTTATAAAAACAAAAAAATTTTCTGAAGCTATTAAATACCTTAAAAAGGCACAAAAAATTGATCCTGAGAATGTTGGTATTTTGAATAACTTAGCGATAGCTAATAAATTCATTGGTAACAACAATGAGGCAATTAAGATTTTCAAAAAACTTCTAAAAAATGATAAAACATCCAAATCTCATTTCCACATTTACAACAATCTTGGAATATTAAATTTAGAAGAAAATAATTTTGAAAATGCATTAGCCTTTTTCAATAAAAGCTTAGCTATAAAACCTAATGACCAATCTACAAATTATAATTTAGGAAATCTTTATAGAAAGATTAACAAATATAGTGAAGCTCTAAAACATTATAAAAAATCTGGAAATATTGGTGAAGTCATCTGTTTAGAAATGTTATTTGAAGAAGACAAAATAAATGATTTTCAAAATCAAATAATTAAGTTTAATAAAAATGAACCATTTAACAATAGAGTAGCCGCAATATCATCATATGCTTCTGAACAATGGGGTGTAAAAAATAATTATGATTTCTGCAAAATACCAATTTCATATCTTGATCATGTTAATTTAAGTTCTGAATTAGAAGATAATAATTTTTCTTACAAAGAACTTATTAATGAATGCCAAAATTTAGTAGAGGTATGGGAACCAGATGATTCTACAACTACTAATGGCACACAAACATTTGGTAATTTATTTAATCTTGAAAGTAAAAATATCGATATCCTGAAAAAGATAATTTACAAGAATATAGAAGCGCACAAAATACGATATAAAAATGAAAATGATCTATATATAAAGAAATGGCCAATAAATAGATTTTTAAATGGTTGGATTGTAAATCTCAAAAGCGGTGGTTTTCAAGATTCACATATACATCAGAATGCATGGTTAAGTGGTGTTTTTTATATCAATGTACCGAAAAGCAAAAACAAAGATGGTGGATCTATTAAATTTACTTCTAAGGGCTTTGACTATTCTATGAAAAAAAATGAGACTATCGAAAAAATAATAAATCCTGCTAAGGGAGACCTGGTTTTATTTCCATCATCGTTATTTCATCAGACAATACCATTTAATTCTGATGATGAGAGAATATGTTTAGCATTTGATATGATGCCAATATTTTAAAATAATATTTATTTAAAATAATTCTAAATAACTGTATATTTTAGGTAAATTATTAATTTGTTGTATTAATACAACACTACTTGATTTTATTTCTTTTTTGTTATAAAACATCACATCTTACTACTAACGAAAAACAATAA
>MDSW01200914.1_pt1 | contig 12370 bp, 8 predicted proteins | sample 811171 | NCBI WGS metagenome assembly MDSW01 (sample SAMN05326641, study PRJNA326480) | marine metagenome | isolation source: seawater | place: Atlantic Ocean: North West | collected 2012
AAAAAAGATAAAAAAATTAATCTTCAATTAGTAGTCGCTGCAGGTGCTTTTTTAGAAAAATACGGAAGATTAGATAAAGAAATTAAAAAAGATGGTTTCAAAATTAGTGAAAAAATTCACATGCTTTTAGAGTCACAAACTTTACTATCAAATGCCAAATCTACTGGAATTGGAATATCAGAATTTTCATCTTGCTTTGATAGAATAAAACCAGATCTGTTAGTTTTGATGGCAGATAGGTTTGAAATTTTATCTGCTGCAATTGCTGCATCATATCAAAATATAAGAATTGCACATATTCAAGGAGGAGAAGTTTCGGGAAATATTGACCAAAAGGTAAGATATGCTGTAACTCAATTATCTGACTATCATTTTCCATCTACAAAAAAAGCAAATCAAAATTTAGTAAGAATATTAAACTCAAAAAAAAATATTTTTTTAACTGGATGTCCATCAATTGATTTGTGTAAAGAAATTAATAAAAAAAGTTATAAAGAATTTTTAATGATATCAAATTATTTAATTGGTGTTGGTCACAAAGTTAATTTGAAAAAGGATTACGTAATTGTCTTACAACATCCAGTTACAAATGAATATGGTCAAGGAAAAAATCAAGTTTTAAAAACTATGAACTCAGTTTTAAAACTTAATTTACAAACTATTTGGTTTTGGCCCAACCCGGACTCAGGCAATGCCGATATTTCAAAGTTTTTAAGAAGATTTCGAGAAATGAATTTTAAAGATAAAATATTATTCGTTAAGAATATTAATCCTCAACAATTTTTATTATTATTGAAATATGCGCGATGTATCATTGGAAATTCTAGTGCTGGAATAAGAGAAAGTTCCTTTTTAGGAACTCCATCAGTAAATATAGGCTCAAGACAAAAAAACAGAGAGAGAGGAAAAAATGTGATTAGTGTAAATTATGATCAGAAAAAAATTTTTAAAAAAATAAAATTTCAAATTGGTAAAAAATATAAAAAAGATAATTTATATGGTTCTGGTAATGCAGGTTTAAAAATTTATAAAAGAATAAAATCCATATTAAGTACAAAAAAATGATTGGAAAATCAAAGTTAATTGCAGTAATTCCAGCAAAAAAAAATTCCTCTAGATTAAAAAAAAAAAATCTACAAAAACTCGGGAAATATTCTTTAGTTGAAAAAGCAATCCTTTATGCAAAGTCTTTGAATGAAGTAGATAAGGTAATAGTTTCTACAGATTGTAAAAAAATTTATAAAGTTGCGAAAAAATATGAATTTAATGAAAAAAAACTAAGAGATAAAAAATTATCAAGAAAGTATTCACTCACATCTGAGGTAATTATAAAGATTATTAAAGAAAATCATCTTGAAAATGATTATATATTATTACTTCAACCAACAACTCCATTTAGAAATAAAAAGGACTTTAAAAATTTGTTAAAAAAATTTAAATCAAACAAAGACAAAGCAATCGTTAGCGTTATTAAAAATAATTTTATACATCCTTACAAAACTCTAAAATTAAAAAACAAATATCTAAAACCTTTTTTTGGGAGAGAAACAAATTTTCCAAGACAAAAACTTGGAGATGTATATGCCTCTAATGGTGCTTTTTACTTAATCAAAGGCAGTACTCTTATTAAATATAAAACATTTATACCACCAAAAACTGCTTTCTATGAAATGCCACAATTGAGAAGTATTAATATTGATTACCCAGAGGATTTAAAAATCGCCAAATCAATAATTTAATAAATGAACATATATATCATTTTTGAAAATGCGAATAGAGAGTTAGATTACAAACTTTTATTAGCCACCAACTTATTAAAAAATAATAATGTAATTATTGGTGAAAAAAATGAATTTCGAATCAAACTGAATAAATTACCACCAGGCTTAATAATAGAAAAAGGATTAAGAAAAGGATCTTTGAATAGATTTAAGATCTGGAAAGCACAAGGACACAAAATTTTTTGTTTTGATGAGGAATCTTTAACTTATTATAATGATGATCAATACTACAGTTCTAATTGTGATAAAGGCATAGAAAACTATATTGATAAAGTTTTTGCCTCAGGTCACAGACACTATAAAACTCTGTCTAAAAGATTCAGTAAAAATCAAATAATTATTTGTGGAATAGTAAAATATGAATTAATTAAAAAAAAATTCCAAAAATTATATTTAGATGAGGTAAAAAAAATAAAAAGAAAATATGGAAAATTCATTCTAGTCACATCTAGATTCGGTAATATAAATTTTAATCGAAAAAAAAAAATAAATCTTTCCCAATTAGTTTATAAAAATTATATGAAAGACTCAAAAATCATTTTTAAGGATTTTGAAAAGATACCAGAAAAATTATCATATGCCTATCCTAATACAAATATTGTTTTAAGACCTCATCCTAGTGAAAATAAAAATTATTGGAAAAAAATTCTTAAAGATAAAAAGAATTGTTATACAGAGTATTACGGATCTGTTTTTCCCTGGATCATAGCATCAGAATTTGTTGTGCAAAATCGATGTTCAACAGGAATTGAAGCTTTTTTAATTGGAAAAAAATGTATCTCATTTGATCCAATTTATAAAAAATATTTTATGAAGAAATTGTATTTTTCTATTGGTAAAATTTTTACAAAATTAAGTCAGTTCACCAAAAACGAAATAGAAAAAAAAGGGAATTTTAAAAAGAATAATAAATATATTAAACATTACATACACAATTATGGTTTTTTGAATTCTGTAAAAATTATTTCAAAAGAAATAGACAAATATTCGAAACTTAGAACAAAAAATATTAATCTTAAATACTCAGTAAAAGACATGTTGGTTAATTTAAGTCAAACTTTTTTTGGTGGTAAAAATGCTTTTGAAAATTACTCATTACATAAAATAGGCACAGTTGATATTAAATTAGTAAATAACAAAGTTAAAAAAATTTTGTTAATCGAAAAATTAAAAAAGAAAATTAATGTTAAGCAAATTGGCAAAAAAATTTTTTTACTAAATTATAAATGATGGCTACTAATATTTATTTACCGATTGAAATTAAAAGAAGAGAACTTTATTCAAGAATTTATTTTGCTATTCATGCTTCCTTGAAAGGACATAAAGTTACAATCGGTCGAAAAACTAAATTTCACGATTTTTGTCAATTTTTAGATCCTGGAAATTATATATCGAAAAGTCTTGGCGCTGGATCAATAGAACATTTAAAAAAGATGAAAAAACTTGGTCACAAAGTATTTTATTTAAATGAAGAGGGATTGATGTCATTTAACAAGGACTTTACTCACAGAATGGTAAGTTTAGAGGGAATAGAACTTATCGATGGAGTTTTTACTTGGGGGAAAAATCATACTCAAGAAATGATGGAGATATTTCCAAAATTGAAATCAAAATTTATGATAACTGGAAATGCTAGATTTGATATTCTCAAAGGAAATGCTAAAGATTATTATCGTAATGAAGTTTATGAGATTAAAAAGAAATATGATAATTTCTTTTTAGTTACAACTAAATTTGCAAAGATTAATTATATAAAGAGAAAAAATATAGTTGACTATTATACTAGCCAAATTTCAAAAGGAATATTACCCACTAGTGAGTTAAAAGAAATATGTAAGAGATCTATAAATCATGAAAAAATGAATTTTCAAAATTTATTTATTTTTTTAGAAAAATTTTCAAAACAAATTCCAGAAAAAAAAATTGTTATTTTGGTTCATCCTGGGGAAGATAAAAATATTTATAAGCAAAAATTAAGTAACTTAAAAAATGTTTTCATTGCAGAGGGAGATTATTCATCAAATAGCTGGATATTATCCTCAGATCTAGTAATACAAAATAATTGTACAACATCTTTGGAAGCATTTTTATTAAACAAGAGATCTTTACAATTGAATACATTTCAAGATGATTTGGTTGAGTACATGATACCAAAAAAGATATCTAAAAATTTCTATAATAACGAAAATTTGATAAATTTTTTGAAAAAATTTTCCTCAAAAGATCAAGTATCTGAAACAGAGATAAATGAAATTCAAAAGATACTTAGTTATTATATAGAGAATATTGGTGCTGTTTCATCTGTAGACTTAACTTTGGAAAAATTATCTAATCTTTTTATCAAAAAGAATATTATCAAACCTAATAAATTCTTAATAAAATTCTCCCATAAATTAAAAATCTTGATTAGAAAAATATTTAATACAATAGACGATACTGGACAATTACATTTAGCAGATAGTAAATTTTCTGGATTAGGTTTAGAGGATATACAATATTGGATAGACAGCATAACAAAAGCTGATAATTTAGATCAAAAAAACTTTGATATTGTAGAGTCTTTACCAGGTTTATTTACAATAAAATATAAAGAAAGAATTTAATTAATGAAAAATTTAATTGGTATAGTTGGATTAGGATATGTTGGATTGCCATTAATAAACGAAATATCAAAAAAATTTCAAACAATTGGTTTTGACAAAAACAAAAAAAGAATAGATGAGTTAAACAATAGTTATGATAATACTCATGAGGTTTCAAAGATTAATAAAAAAATAAAATTTACCAATATTTTAACTGAATTAAAAAATTGTAAATTTATTATTGTTTGTGTCCCCACTCCAATTTACAGAAATAAAAAACCAGATCTAAGGAATTTAAAATCTGCATGTGAAGATATTTCAAAGATAATCAGCAAAGGAACTATAGTTGTCTTTGAGTCAACAGTTTATCCCGGTTGTACCCAAACATTTTGTAGAAAAATTTTAGAGAGAAAATCAAAACTTAAATATAACAAAGATTTTTTTCTTGGGTATAGCCCTGAAAGAATTAATCCTGGAAAAACAAATAAAAAGATTACAGATATAATTAAAATAACCAGTGGCTCTAATAATTACTCAGCAAGAAAAATTGATAATTTTTACAAAAAGATCATTAAGGCTGGGACTTATCTTGCTCCAAATATGAAAACAGCAGAGGCTGCGAAAATCATAGAAAATATTCAAAGAGATGTGAATATTGCTCTTATAAATGAATTATCGATGGTTTTTAACAAATTAAATATCAATACATCAGAAGTTATTCAAGCTGCTGCAACAAAGTGGAATTTTAATAGTTTTTATCCTGGTCTAGTTGGTGGTCATTGTATAGGTGTTGATCCTTACTATTTTTCTTTTTTGGCAAAAAAAATTGGATTTAATACAAAAATGATATTGGCCGGAAGAAAAATTAATGATTTCATTCCGAATTTTATAGTTGAAAAAACTTTAAAGGCTGCCTCTTTAAGAAAAATTGATATAAGAAAAAGCAAAGTATTAGTTCTTGGATCAACTTTTAAAGAAGATTGCCCTGATTTTAGAAATTCAAAAACTTTTGATATAATGAAACTATTAGTAAAGAAAAAGATTAATTTTATTATTTCAGATCCTTATTTTTCAAAAAATAAAATTAAAAATAATTTACATAAATATTTCATTAATTTTAAAGATTTGCATAAAAATAAGTTTGATATTGTTTTGATAACAGTGGGTCATCATATTTATAAGAAAATGGGATTTAAAAAGATTAAAAAGTTGGCAAAAAAAAAATCAATTATTTTTGATGTAAAATCAATTTTCAAATCGAAAGATAAAAGTGTTCTTTCTTTATAAATTAATAAATAAATTTTTTTGATATGAAAAAAAATATGTTACTGAGAATTAAAGAGATATTAAATTTTAAAGAAAAAATTACTCTAATATTCCTTTTTTTCTATGTTTTGACATTGGGAATTTTAGAAACATTGGGAATTGCTATTCTACTACCCTTACTGGATTTTATTGTAAGTAGTTCAAACAGTATAAAGATATCTCTTTCGAAGTATTTACCCGATAGTTTTTTTGGAACTCTAACATTTGAACTCAAATCATTTATATTATTTATGATTTTATTCATCATTTTAAAGAATATTTATATTCTTTTCGCAAGGTGGAAATTAATGAAATTTAATTTTGATATTCAAAAAAGATTAGCCGGTTACTTGTTAAAAAAATATATAAATAAAGATTATGAATATTATTTAAAAATAAATAGTTCTAAGTTGATAAATATTATACAAGAACAAACAAATCAATTTTCAAAGTTATTGGCAGCTGTTCTAAGTCTTTTTGTGGAAGCAACTGTACTTCTTTTTATATTTTTTTTATTAATTTATTTAAATCCAAAAATATTTTTAGGGTCAATATTGTTAATTTTTTTACTTCTTTCTTTTGTATATTTTTTCTTCAAAAATATAATTACTCAATTAGGTTACAAATCAGTCAAGCTTAAAATTAAAACATTAAAAATATTGAGACAATATTTTGCAATGATAAAGGAAATCTTAATTAACAATGACAAAGATTTTTTTTCTGGAAAGTTTATAAAATCATATAATAATTTACAGGACGTACTTTTAAAAAATAAGATCGTCCAAATTTTTCCTAAACTAATAATAGAGACTACAATATTTCTAAGTATATTACTTTTTATTTATTTTAATTTAGGTAAAGATTTAACAAAATTTATTCCTATCTTAACAATTTACATTGCTGCATTAGTTAGAATATATCCATCAATAAATACGATTTATTTATCAATTAATAACCTCAGATTTTATAAAAAATCTTTTGAAGATATTTATGAAGAAATAGTTATTAATAAAATTGAATTTCTTGAGTCTGACGTTCATAAAGATAATCAATTAGAATTTAATAAAAATTTAGTAATTAAAAATTTATCATTTAATTATGGTAGTAAGCAGATATTTAAAAATCTCAATCTTGAAATAAAAAGAAATTCTTCAACATGCATAGTAGGAAAAAGTGGTTCTGGTAAAACAACATTGATACATTTATTGATGACATTAATAAAAATCCAAAAAGGGAAAATTTTGATTGATAATCAAGATTTACAAGAAAAGTTAATAGAATATAGAAATATTATTTCATATGTACCACAAGATATAGTTATTAATGATGACACAATTAAAAATAATATAATTTTATCTGAGGAAAAAAATTTCGATGAAAAACTTTTTTGGGACTCAATTAAAAAGTCGAAACTAGAGGAATTTGTCAATTCTCTCGAAAAAAAGGAAAATTCTGAAGTGGGTGAATTTGGAACAAATCTTTCTGGTGGACAAAAACAAAGAATAGCGATTGCAAGAGCGCTTTATAAAAATCCCCAAATAATTTTTTTCGATGAACCTTCAAGTGCACTAGATTATAAAACTGAGGAGGAAATCATGGACTCTATAAATGATCTAAAAAATGAAAAGACTATCATTATATGCTCACATAATATAAATGTGATAAAAAAGTGTGATCAAATTTTTGAAATTAAGTGATAAAGATTTAACAATGTTGACCTAATGAAAATTTTAATTACAGGTGTTGGAGGTTTTATTGGATTTCATACTGCTTTAAAGCTACTTAAGCAAAATAAAAAAGTTGTTGGTATTGATAATATAAATAATTTTTATGATCAAAAATTAAAGAGAAGCCGAATTAAAATACTCAATAAATTCTCAAAAAAAAATTTTTTATTTTTAAAAAAAGACATATCTAATGAAATTGATATGAGAAAAATTTTTAAAAGTAATAGATTTAAGCTTGTAATAAATTTAGCTGCCCAAGCTGGGGTGAGGTATTCACTAAAAAATCCAAGAGAGTATTTGAAAAGTAATCTACTAGGTTTTTTTAATATAATTAATTTATGTAAAGAGTTTAGAATTAAAAGGATTGTTTATGCAAGCACAAGTAGTGTCTACGGAAATAATCTAAAAACACCATTTAAAGAAAGTCATACGGCTGATCATCCAATTCAATTTTATGCAGCCACCAAAAGATCAAATGAACTTATTGCTCATGCTTATAGTTCTTTGTATGGGATTGAAACTATAGGTTTAAGATTTTTTACAGTTTATGGCCCATGGGGAAGACCTGACATGGCTTTGTATAAGTTTGTGAAAAATATTATAAAAAGAAAAAAAATTGAAGTGTTTAATTATGGCAATCATATAAGAGATTTTACTTATATCGATGATATAGTTAATGGAATTATTCTAGTTATAAACTCAAATAAAATATTTAAATTAAAAAAAATAAGAAAAAAAAATAATTTTGATCCAAACACAAGCGATTGTAAATTCAAAATTTTTAATATTGGAAGTGGAAATCAAACTTCGTTAATGAAATATATAAATATTATAGAACAAGAGCTTAAAATCAAATCTAAAAAAAAATACTTTTCTTTACAAAAAGGCGATATAAAAAAAACATTAGCTAATATTAGTGATTTAAAAAAGATAGGTTACAAACCTAAGACAAATCCAAAAATTGGTATAAAAAAATTTATCAAATGGTACAAAGAGTATTATAATGTAAAAATATAAAAATTATTTGTTTTTTTTTTCAAAAAAATTTATTATTTTATTTGCACGATTATCCCAAGTATATTTTTTTGCCGTTTTAAAAGCATTTTTTTTAATAGATATAAAACTATTAGGATTTTTAAGTATCTTATTTATATTAATATTCCATTCATTTTTATTGTTTGGGTCACATAAGAAACAATTATATTTATCTCTTAGGATATGCCCGTAAACTCTTAATTTTGATGCAATTATTAAGTTTGAAGCTGCAAGATATTCAAATAACTTTAGTGGGGATATGTAATTTTCAACGGAAATATTTTTTGCCAATATTCCAATCTGATTTCTGTATGGCATTAAAAGTATGAGATTACTTTTTAGTATTTTAGGAATTTTATTATAATGAACATAATTCATAAATTTTAAATTTTTAATTTCTCTGTAGGTCAATTTGTGATCATAATCTGAGATATTGCCGTATGCATAAAACTTAGTTTTGGGGTTATCCCTTGCTAATTCAGCAAAGAATTCAATACCTTTTCCGGGGGCAAAACTACCAGTATATACACAATTTTTTTGAGTTTTTATTGAAAATTTGAAATCCTCTATGTCGACACCATCATCTAAAATAACGCAATTATTAGATTTTTTTTTAAATTTTTTTTTCAAGTTTTTGTGAATGAAAATATAATCTAAATTTTTGATAAAGTTTAATTTATCAAGAATGTAATAAATATTTTTTGTTAACCCTGTCATTTCATGATGAATTTCTAAAATAATTTTGAAACCAAGAAATTTAAGAATAATCGCAGGTATAATTGATCTTGAAAGGATATAGGAATTTTTATTAATTCTTTTTTTTAACCAAAGAGAAAACAAAAAATTATTTAAAATATTTCTTTTTCTTTTTTTACTAAAACAATAATGGATCTGGAAATCTTTTTTAAGATTGTAAACTTTTTGGATATTTTTAAAGGAGATATTATTTTCATTTGAATATAAATAAAGATTTAGCTTTTTTCTTTTTGCAAAGCTATCACAAATTTTAAAGACGTGAACTGCATAAGCAGATTTATTTGGCACTGAAAAATCAGCGATGTAATTTATCTCATTCATTACCAAGTTAAATATTTCTTTAGTTTTTTTTCAATTTTTCTTAATTCTTTTTTTTGAAGTTTGTCCTTAGCTTTATATAAATTTTTTCTAGATTTTTCTAAATCAAAGTTAGTTTTTCCGACAGACTTTTGGCCAACAAATTTATCAATTTTTTTTCTTTCAGACTCAAAATTTTCTAAAAATCTTTCGTAATTAATATTTATTAATTTTTTACTTCTAGATAGATTATTTTCTGAAAATTCTTGTATCTTTTTGTACCAGAGTATAAACATATCTACATTGTTAGAGGGGTAAGCAAAAGCTTGGGTTCTTTTCATACTCCAAAAAATACTTCTTGGATCTCTATTTACTACGATAGTTTTTGAATAATCATAAAATTTTGTGCTATCATCTATATTCCAAAAACTACCCCCTTGATTAATAATAATGTTTTTATATTTTTTAGATCCTGGATGTAAAATTTTAATTAAATTATTTATGAATTTATTACATAATTTTAAAAATGATTTTTTTTCAATTGGTAATGTCATTTTAAAAAGTTTAATATTATTAATATTTTTTTTTAGGACCAGCCTATCAAAATAAAATTTAATTTTTTTTTCAATCGAAAATTTGTTTCTTACGAACGATGGCAGTCCATAATATTTTAGATATAAGATTTTATTAAAAAAATTTTCTAGTTCTTTATTAAGTTCTTTCTTTTTTTTATGATTTCTAAATGCATTTTTGAAATAATTTTCAAATCTTTCAAAAGAGCTTGCAGAATTATTAATTGTAAAGTTAACAAAATTGTTAACATATAAGTCATTAAGACCATCATTATCATGAGTAATCCTAAATTCTTGGCCATCTAGTAATGAAAGATTTTTATCTCTACCTGCTAAATAATCAAAAACAGCACCAGATCCACTATTTCCAGAACCAATGATTATTATTTTTTTTGACATTAATTGTTTAAATCTTATATATGTTTATATATACCACTGATTTTAAGTCCAATTTTCAATGTTTAAAAACAAATCAGATAATTTAAAATTACTACAGGGTTTTAATTTAAAAAAATCAAGAATACCATTATTTTTAGATTTTAAGGTAAAATCATGGCGTAAAACTAACAAACAAAAAATTATTGATAAAATTAAGTCAAATTTAAATAAAAAAATCTGCATCAGATCTGCATATGTGCTTGAGGATAAAAAAAATCAGTCTTTAGCAGGTAAGTTCGAAAGTTTTCTCAACATCGAAAATAATAGTAAAAATATAAGTAAATATGTAGAGAAAATAATTTTACAATATAGAAAATATGATGCTTCAAATGTGCAAAACAGTAAAATTTTTATTCAAAATTTTGTCAGTAAACCAATCTTGAGTGGAGTTGTAACAAACTTTAATATTCATGATGGTTCACCTTACTATGTTATAAATTACGATGATGAATCTTTACTTACTAATACAGTCACGTCTGGCGGAAAATCTGGACATAGAGTTTTGTTTGTTTATAAAAAAAAAATATCTAAAGTTAAATCTGAAAGATTTAAGCCAATAGTAGAAGCAGTAAGTGAAATAGAAAAAAAAACAAATTTTTTACCAATAGATATTGAGTTTGCCGTAGATAAAAATCACAAAGTACATATTTTTCAAATCAGACCTTTATCTACTCAAAAAAAATGGAAACCAGTTAATATAAAAAAAATAGATAATGAACTTTATCAACAAAAAAAAAATTTTCTAAAAAATCAGATTAAAAATAAAAATTATGGTAAATCACCAATTTTTGGCCTGATGCCTGATTGGAACCCAGTTGAAATGATAGGAACATTTCCAAGTCCCTTGGCATTTTCTTTATATAGTAAATTAATAACAGACTCTAGTTGGGCAATAGCTAGAAAAGAGATGGGATATAATTTTGTGAACTCAAAATTAATGTATTTATTTTCAGGAAGACCTTACGTAGATGCAAGATTAAGTTTTTACTCTTTTCTTCCTAAAAAATTAAAAAAATCAATTTCATTAAAAATGGTAAATTTTTGGGTTAATCATCTAAAATTAAATCCTTATCTACATGATAAGATTGAATTTGATATAGCAGACAGTTGTTACGATTTTTCTTTAGAAAGAAAAATTAAAAATGAATATAAATTTCTTAAAAAAAAAGAAAAAACATATTATCTTCACACTTTAAAAAAACATACCTATGATATTGTAAAGAATTACAAAATATATTTTGAAAAATATTTTTCACAATTAAAAGAATTAGAAAAAATTAGATCAGAATTAATCCAAAGTATTCACAATTCAAACAAGATAGAATTGAGAAAAAAAATTTTGAAAACTATTTATATTCTCAAAAAAAATGGGATCATTCCTTTTTCAAAATTTGCAAGACATGCTTTTATTGGAAAAAAAATTCTTAATGATATTTACAAAAATAAAATATTATCAAAGTCAGATTATGATAGACTTTTAAGGTCGTTATCGACTGTTACGACTATTTACCAAAATTTGAAAATTAAGTCTAAAAAAAATAAGACCATAAATAAAAAATTTAAAAAAATGTTTTACCATTTAAGAGCAGGAACATACGATATCGAAACAAAAAGATATATTTCCGTATTAAAGAAAAATGACTTAGATGATATTGGATTGATATTAAATTTAAATGAGAAAGCACTTAAAATTCTGGGTTACAAAAAAATTATTCGTATTAAAAAGTATTTTAAAAAATATCAATTTAATATTGATGCCTTAGAATTTGTGAAATATGCCCTTCTATCAATGAAATTAAGAGAAAATTCAAAGTTTATATTCACAAGGACTTTGAGTGATTTGCTAGAAATTATAGCCATTTACGGCAAAAAATTTG
>MDSW01075636.1_pt1 | contig 12369 bp, 9 predicted proteins | sample 811171 | NCBI WGS metagenome assembly MDSW01 (sample SAMN05326641, study PRJNA326480) | marine metagenome | isolation source: seawater | place: Atlantic Ocean: North West | collected 2012
ACCTTTACTTTTTTCTTCACATCTCGAAAGAACAGCAGCTCCAGCACCATCACCGAAAATGACAGTCACCCCTCTACCTCTTGTTGATTTCTCTAAACCACCCGAATGGTTTTCAGATCCGATAACTAAAATATTTTTATACATTCCTGTTTTTATAAACTGATCTGCAACAGACAATGAATAAACAAATCCTGAACATTGATTTCTAACATCTAAAGCACCAATTGTGGGGATACCAAGCATATCCTGAACACGAACTCCTCCACCTGGAAAATACATATCTGGACTAAGAGTTGCAAAAATGATAAAATCAATTTCTTCCTTTTTAAGGCCCGATCTTTCAATTGCTATTTTTGAAGCTTTAACAGCCATTGTTGAAGTTGTATCATCAGTTTTAGGGTCAATCCAACGTCTTTCCTTAATTCCAGTTCTTTCCTGAATCCATTCATCGTTAGTATCTATTATTTTAGATAAATCATTATTTGTAACTACATTTTCGGGAAGATAATAACCGAGACCAATTATTTTTGAATTAAACATAATTTTTTAATTGTTGCTGTTGTATTGCAATTTAAATAAAAAATAAATGATTAGCATAGAGTTAGATTACCTATAACTAATGTCAATTTGTCATTGATTAATCTTTGGTATATCATTTGATTTCTAAAGGAAAAACAATTATTATGGCAAAAGGTAAAATTAATGTATCAGTTGAAAATATATTTCCGTTAATTAAAAAATTTCTCTACAGTGATCATGAAATATTTCTTCGCGAATTGATTTCAAATGCTACTGACGCAACATCAAAACTTAAACACCTGAGTAGTATAGCAGAAAATAAAATTAAAATTGATAACCCAATTATTGAAATTAAAGTTGATAAAAAAGGTAAAAAATTACATATTATTGATCAAGGTATTGGAATGACATCTGATGAAGTAAAAAAATACATTAATCAAGTAGCTTTTTCTGGAGCTGAAGAATTTTTGGAAAAATATAAAGATTCCGCAAAAGATACAGGAATTATTGGTCATTTTGGTCTTGGTTTCTATTCAGCTTTTATGGTTGCTGAAAAAGTTGAGATAATTACTAAATCTTATAAAAACGAAAATGCCGCCCATTGGATATGCGATGGTTCTCCAGAATACTCTCTGTCTAAAAGTAATAAAAAAGATAGAGGAACCGAGATTATTTTACATATAGACAAAGATTCCAAAGAGTTTTTAGAAGAACAAAGGATTAAAACTCTTCTTTCAAAATATAATAAGTTTATGCCTGTTCCTATTAAATTTGGAACTAAAGAAATAACTAAAAAAGAAGGTGAGGGTGATAATGAAAAAGAAATAAAAGAAACAGTTGATGATATTATTAACAATCCCAATCCAGCATGGACAAAGACTCCCTCAGAACTAGATGAGAATTCTTACAAAGAATTTTATAGAGAATTATATCCTATGCAATTTGAAGAACCTCTTTTTAATATCCATTTAAATGTTGATTATCCATTTAATCTTACTGGAATACTATACTTTCCTAAAATTTCAAATGATATAAATGTTCAAAAAGACAAAATTCAACTTTATCAGAATCAAGTTTTTGTAACCGATAATGTTGAAGGCATTGTTCCTGAATTCTTAACTCTTTTGAGAGGAGTAATAGATTCTCCTGACATTCCACTAAATGTTTCTAGAAGCTATTTACAGGCTGATGGAGCTGTAAAAAAAATAAGCAATTATATTACCAGAAAGGTTGGTGACAAATTAAATTCCCTTTTCACTAAAGATCGTAAAGAATTTGAAAAAAAATGGAATGACATAAAAGTTGTAATTGAATATGGGATGCTTAGTGAGGAAAAGTTTTATGACAAAGCTCAGAAGTTTGCTCTTTACCCTACTGTAAATGAAGAATTCTTAACTTTTGAAGAATTAAAAGAGAAAATTTCTAAAACACAGACTGACAAAGATGGAAAATTAGTTGTTCTTTACGCTTCAAATAAAAACGAACAACACCCATATATTGAAACTGCCAAAGTAAAAGGATATGAAGTTTTATTACTTGACTCTCCTATAATTAGTCATCTTATACAAAAGATAGAAACTAGTAATGATAAAATTACATTTTCAAGAGTAGATGCCGATGTGATTGATAATTTAATTAAAAAAGATAGTGAAGAAATTTCTAAATTAGATGAAAAACAAAAAGAAAAACTAAAATCAATCATTGAAGAAACTGTTCCAAAAGAAAAATATACAGTTCAATTAGAAGCGATGGATAGTAATGCTGCACCATTTATAATTACATTTCCAGAATTTATGAGAAGAATGAAAGAAATGCAACAAAGTGGTGGAAATAGTATGTTTGGCAATATGCCCGAAATGTACAATTTGATTATCAATGTCAATAATCCAATAAACTCAGAAATACTAAATGCTAAGAACAAAGGAAAAAAAGAAAGGTTAATTAATCAATCTTTAGACCTAGCAAAATTATCTCAAAACTTATTAAAAGGAGAAGATTTAACCTCTTTTATTAAAAGAAGTATAGATTTAATTAAATAAGTGGATGAAAACTGTAAATGTATATATCATGGGTATAATTTATTTATACCTTGGTATATTACATTTTACTAATACAGAATTTTATTACCCTTATATGCCAAAATTTTTACCATTCCATTGGGAGTTAATAATAGCTAGTGGAATTGCCGAAATTATTTTAGGAATCGGAGTACTATTCGAAAGATCTAGAAATTATAGTTTGTGGGGTATTGTATTAATGCTAATAGCTTTCCTCCCTGTTCATATCAATATGCTTATTCCTGAAAATAGTTTAGGAAATTCACTATCTGCACTAATTTTTAGAATTTTTATTCAATTTGTATTAATTTTTTGGGCCTGGAAAAATATTAAATAAATGATTTATTTTTTTGTAAAATAAATTTTAGCATATTTACAAACCAAATAATTCTACTTTGAAGAACTTTTTTTTGTTTTTGACATTTCTGTTTTTTAGTTGCTCAAACTCAAATGAGGAAATGAATATAAATCTTTCAATAGATGGGTTCAAAAAAGGAAACGTTTATTTACAAAAAATTCAGGACTCAGCACTTGTAAATATTGATTCTGTTTTTGTTCAAAATGGTAACATAATCAAATTAAAACATAAGATTAGTTCTCCTGAAATTTTTTACATAAACTTAGATATATCAAACAGTGAAAAAAGAATAGAATTTTTTGGTGAGAAAGGGGATATATTAATAAAAACAAATCTTAAAAAATTTAACTCTGAATTTGAAATTACAGGATCATTTAATGATTCCGTTTATCGAAATTATTTGAAAATTATCAAACAATTTAACTACGATAGATTAGATTTAATCAAACAATCAATTAATAAATCCCAAAAAAAAGAATTAGATAGTGTAATAGTAATCGAGGAAAAAATTGAAAATTTAAATAAAAGACAGTATTTATATAGTTTGAACTTTGCCGTTACTAACGGTAATAGTCACGTATCTCCCCTTATTGCATTAAACGAATTTTCCAAAAACAAAGTACTGCTAGACACAATAATAAAATCTTTAAATAAAGAAATTTTGATTTCAAAATACGGAAAGAGATTGAAAGCTACTTTAAATAAAATTGATGATCTATAATTTATTAAAGGACTCTACTAAAATATTAGCTTTTTTCGTCAACTCTAAACTAATTTTTTTGTAATGATCTTTTTTGTTTTTGACATCTTTTTGATGAATTTTTTTTATTAATTCATCAAAAACCTTGAAGCAATTATCGATTAGTTTTTCACTTTTTTTTAAATCTTTATCGGAATTTTCTAATTCCCATAAATTAATATTTTGAATAATTTCTCCGATAACATTATTTAAATCTTTCTTTAAGTTTTTTACACTCGCCATTTTATATAATTTAATTTCCGTTATATTTTACAAAATTTCTAGGAGTTTCGTACAAAGTGACTTCTAATTCTTTATCACTATCAATTTTATTTCTTAGAATATTCCATATAAAAATACAAATATTTTCAGCAGTTGGAACCACATTATTAAAATAATCTATATCTAAATTTAAGTTTTTATGATCCAAAACATCTTCAATTTCACTTTTTATAATATCTTTTAATTCCTTTAGATCAATAACCATTCCAGTAATAGGATCTACATTTCCAGTAATATCAACAACTAACTCATAATTATGTCCATGAAAATTAGAATTACTACATACACCAAATACATCCATATTTTTATCATCACTCCAATCTTGAACAAATAATCTGTGAGCTGCATTAAAATGAGCTTTTCTACTAACTTTTACTTTCATTTATTAAAATTTTTATAAAATTTTTCAAAAATTATTTTAAACCAAATTGTATATAAATCTGAATTGGTAATTATATCATTTTTTAAAAAATCTAAATTAACCCATTTCCAGTCCATAACTTCTAATTTATTAATTGATGGATCATCATTATAATAACCAAATAAAACATGATCAAATTCATGCTCTGTTAAACCGTTATCAAATTTGGCTCGATAAACAAAGGACAATAAAGAATCTAGTTTAGTTTCAAAACCCATCTCTTCTTTTAATCTTCTAGCGCCAGCATCTAAAACAGACTCTCCGTCTCTAGGATGACTACAACAAGTATTTGTCCATAAAGCTGGTGAGTGGTATTTACTTAATGCTCTTTGTTGAATTAAAAGTTCGTTATTGTCATTTAAAATAAAAACAGAAAAAGCTCTATGTAAAACAGCTTTTTTATGAGCTTCAATTTTTTCCATCAAACCAAGTTGATTGTCATGTTTATCAACCAAAATCACCATTTCATTCATTAATCAAAGTTACAAAATTTCAAATATTTTAATATAGTTTATGAAAAAACAACACTATTTTTAAACAATATTTAAAATATGGGTTTTAAAGAAGAAATTTATAAAAGAAGAACATTCGGAATTATATCACATCCAGATGCAGGAAAGACAACTCTAACAGAAAAACTTCTGCTGTTTGGCGGGGCTATTCAGGAGGCTGGAGCGGTAAAATCTCATAAAATAAAGAAAGGAGCTGCAAGTGACTTTATGGAAATTGAAAGACAAAGAGGTATTTCTGTTTCAACGTCAGTTTTAGCATTCAACTACAAAGAAAAAAAAATAAATATATTAGACACACCTGGGCACAAAGATTTTGCTGAAGACACTTTCAGGACATTAACCGCTGTAGACAGTGTTATAGTGGTTATAGATGTAGCAAAAGGGGTGGAAGAACAAACTGAAAAACTTGTTGAAGTTTGCAGAATGAGAGAAATTCCAATTATAGTTTTTATTAATAAACTAGATAGGGAAGGTAAAGACGCATTTGATTTATTGGATGAATTAGAAAAAAAATTAAAATTTAAAGTTTGCCCACTTAGTTTTCCAATAGGAATGGGTTATGACTTTCAAGGTATATATAATATATGGGAAAATAATTTAATGCTTTTTAAAGAAGAGAATAAACAAAAAATATCTAAAACAACTAATATATCAGATTTAGATGATTCTAGGTTAACAGAATTTATTGGAGAAATTGCCTCTGAAAAACTAAAAGAAGAAGTGAATATAGTTCGCGAGGTTTATCCAAATTATAACCAATCTGAATATTTAAATTGTAAACAACAACCAGTTTTTTTTGGATCAGCTTTAAATAATTTTGGAGTAAAAGAATTACTTGATTGTTTTATATCTATAGCTCCATCTCCATTACCTAAAGAGAGTAACGAAAGACTAATAAAACCAGAGGAGACAAGTTTTTCTGGATTTATATTTAAAATACATGCTAATATGGATCCAAAACATCGTGATAGATTAGCTTTTATTAAAATTGTATCAGGGATTTTCAAAAGAAACAAACCTTACAATCATGTGAGGATTAATAAAAATTTTAAATTTAGTAGTCCAAATGCTTTTTTTGCAGAAAAAAAAGCAATCATTGATCAATCATACCCAGGTGATATAGTAGGAGTTCATGATTCTGGCAACTTTAAAATAGGAGATTCTTTTTCAGAGGGAGAAAAAATTAATTTTAAAGGTATTCCGAATTTTTCACCTGAACATTTCCGATTTATAAATAATAAAGACCCAATGAAGTCTAAACAATTAGCTAAAGGAATTGATCAATTAATGGATGAAGGGGTTGCTCAGTTATTTATATTAGAAATGAATGGAAGAAAGGTGATTGGAACTGTTGGAGCACTTCAATTCGAAGTAATTCAATACAGATTAGAACATGAATATGGTGCTAAATGTTCATATGAAAATATTAATATTTTTAAAGCATGTTGGATTGAAAATCAACAAAAATCCAATATTGAATATAATGAATTTAAAAAGTTGAAAAATAAATTTTTAGCGAAAGATAAAGATCAAAACATTGTGTATTTAGCTGACTCGTCTTTTTCGTTGGAAATGACTAAGCAAAAATTTCCGTCACTTGAATTTCATTATAAATCTGAATTTTAGTTATGCTTCGCCAGTAGGACCAAAATTTAGATTAATTGATTGTTGCTTGTCATAATCTTTAATAACTCCATTAGATTTTTCAAATCTAGAAATATTTTCGCTTAAAGCTTTAGAAAATCTTTTAGCATGTTGAGGAGTTAAGATAATTCTTGATTTTACTTTAGCCTTTGGAACTCCAGGCATAATGTTTATAAAATCAACAACAAATTCAGAAATAGAATGATTTATTAAAACTAAATTAGAATAAGTTCCTTGAGCTAAATTTTCATCTAGCTCAAGGTTTATATTTGCTTTTTTATTAGAACCACTACTCATTATAAATTAATCTTTTTAGCAGCCAATAATTCTTCATATTCATCAGTATATCCAACAATTATGTCATTGAAATTTCTATTTCCAGTACCAGCAGGGATTTTATGGCCAACTATAACATTTTCTTTTAAGCCTTCTAATCCATCTACTTTACCATTAACAGCAGCTTCATTTAAAACCTTGGTTGTCTCTTGAAATGATGCTGCAGAAATAAATGATTTGGTTTGTAAAGAAGCTCTAGTTATACCTTGTAAAATTGGAGTTGCGGTAGCATTTACAGCATCTCTAGCTACAACTAAATCCTTATCTTCACGTTTCATAATTGAATTTTCATCTCTTAATTCTCTGGCACTAACTATTTGGCCTTCTTTAAAATTTTCAGATGCTCCAACTGACTCCACAATTTTTTTACTAAATAAATTATCGTTTTCTTTAATAAAATCATTTTTGTGAATCAATTGACCTTCAAGGAATGTAGTATCTCCAGAATCTTGAATTTTAACTTTCTGCATCATCTGTCTAATTAAAACTTCGAAATGTTTGTCATTAATTTTTACACCTTGTAGTCTATAAACTTCCTGAACTTCATTAACTAAATATTGTTGAACAGCTGAGGGACCCTTAATATTTAAAATATCATTAGGTGTTATTGAACCATCAGATAATGGCATTCCTGCTTTAACAAAATCATTTTCCTGAACCAAAATTTGATTAGATAGTTTAACTAGATATTTTTTAATTTCTCCTGTCTTAGATTCTACAATTATTTCTCTATTTCCTCTCTTAATTTTTCCAAAACTAACTACACCGTCAATTTCACTAACAACTGCTGGGTTTGAGGGGTTTCTAGCCTCAAAAAGTTCAGTAACCCTAGGAAGACCTCCTGTAATATCACCAGATTTTGCAGATTTTCTTGGAATTTTAACTAATATCTTTCCTTCTTTTACTTTTTCTCCATCATTAACCATTAAATGAGATCCAACAGGCAGATTATATGTTCTTAAATTTTTACCTTTTTTATCATTGATTAACAAAGTAGGAACAATTTTTTTATTTCTAGATTCAGAAATAACTTTTTCCTTAAATCCAGTTTGTTCATCAATTTCCACTTGATAAGTAACACCTTGTTCAATATTTTCATATTCAATAACACCACCAAATTCAGAAATAATAACACCGTTATATGGATCCCACTGACAAACAACATCACCTTTACTTAATTTTTGTCCATCTTCAATAAGGATACTAGATCCGTAAGGAATGATGTTTGTACTTAAAACAACTCCAGTTTTTTTATCGAGTAGTTTTAATTCACATGTCCTTGAAATAACGACATTGATGATGTTTCCTTCTGAATCTTTACTCTTAACAGTGTTTAGATCGTCTATTTCAGCTATACCATCAAATTTAACTAATAACTTGTTTTCTTCGGAAATATTTCCTGCAATTCCACCCACATGGAATGTTCTTAAAGTTAATTGAGTTCCTGGCTCACCAATAGATTGAGCTGCCACTACTCCAACTGCTTCACCGTTTTGAACCATCTTACCTGTAGCAAGATTTCTACCATAACATTTAGCACATATACCTCTTGGTGCTTCACAAGTTAACGGAGATCTAACTTCAACTTTTTCAATATTAGTTCTTTCTATTTTTTTAACTATTTCTTCAGAAATTTCAACTCCAGAATGGATAATAATTTCATTAGAAACTGGATGATAAATATCATGTAAAGAAACTCTACCTAAAATTCTTTCACCAAGAGATTCTACTACTTCATCATTCTTTTTTAAAGCTTCTACAGAAATTCCTCTAAGAGTGTTACAATCATCAATTTTCACTATCACATCTTGAGCAACATCAACCAATCTTCTAGTTAAATACCCTGCATCGGCAGTTTTTAAAGCTGTATCCGCTAAACCTTTTCTTGCTCCGTGAGTAGAAATGAAATATTCCAAAATTGATAACCCTTCTTTAAAATTCGAAAGAATAGGGTTTTCAATAATTTCTCCTCCGCTAGAACTAGCTTTTTTTGGTTTAGCCATAAGACCTCTCATCCCAGTAAGCTGACGTATTTGTTCTTTAGATCCTCTAGCTCCTGAATCAAGCATCATAAATACAGAATTAAACCCTTGTTTATCATCACTAATTCTTTTCATTGCTAACTCCGTTAGAGTAGCATTAGCTGAAGTCCACACATCAATGACTTGATTATATCTCTCATTATTTGTTATTAGACCCATATTATAATTAGCTATAATTGAATCCACTTCAACATTTGCATCTGAAATCATTTCGTGTTTCTCTGGTGGAATAATAATATCTCCTAAACTAAACGAGAGACCTCCTTTGAACGCAAAAGAGAATCCCATATCTTTAATTTTATCTAAAAAGTCTGCAGTTTCTGGAACACTTGTAACTTTAAGAATATTTCCAATAATATCTCTAAGAGATTTTTTAGTTAAAACTTCATTAATAAAACCTGCCTGCTCTGGGACAACTTGATTAAACAAGACCCTTCCAACTGTCGTTTCAATAATTTTAAAAACAAGTTCTCCTGATTCATCAAAATCTTTTGCTCTTATCTTGATCATTGCATTCAACTCGACTATTTCTTCATTGTAAGCAATGTTAACTTCTTCTGAGGAATAAAAAGTTAATCCTTCACCTTTAACTTTATATTCATCTGTAGATTTCAATAATTTAGTCATATAATATAATCCTAAAACCATATCTTGAGAAGGAACCGTTATAGGGGACCCATTAGCTGGATTTAAAATATTATGAGAGGCTAACATCAATAATTGAGCCTCGAGAATAGCTTCAGGACCCAACGGAAGATGAACTGCCATCTGATCTCCATCAAAATCAGCATTAAAAGCAGTACATACTAAAGGATGCACCTGTATAGCCTTTCCTTCGATCAAACTAGGTTGGAAAGCTTGGATACCGAGCCTGTGGAGAGTTGGTGCTCTATTTAATAAAACTGGATGACCTTTTAAAACGTTTTCAAGAATATCCCAAACTAAAGGTTCTCGTCTATCAATAATTTTTTTTGCTGATTTTACTGTTTTGACTATTCCTCTTTCGATTAATTTTCTAATTATAAAAGGTTTGTAAAGTTCTGCTGCCATATTTTTTGGCAAACCGCATTCGTATAATTTTAGTTCAGGACCTCCTACAATAACTGATCTAGCTGAATAATCAACTCTTTTACCAAGAAGGTTCTGACGAAACCTACCTTGTTTTCCCTTGAGGGAGTCTGACAAAGACTTTAATGGACGATTAGCATCTGTTTTAACTGCTGAAGATTTTCTAGTATTATCGAAAAGAGAATCTACAGATTCTTGTAACATTCTTTTTTCATTTCTTAAAATTACTTCAGGAGCTTTAATTTCAACCAATCTTTTCAATCTGTTATTTCTGATTATAACTCTTCTATATAAATCATTTAAATCAGAGGTAGCAAATCTTCCGCCGTCTAATGGAACTAATGGACGAAGTTCTGGTGGAATAACAGGAATGGCTTTTAAAACCATCCACTCAGGCTTATTTTCTTTATTAATATTAGCTTCTTTAAAAGATTCTACAACTTGAAGTCTTTTTAAAGCCTCCATTTTTCTTTGTTTAGAAGACTCCGTATTAGCCTTATGTCTTAATTCATAAGAAAGCTCATTTAAATCAATTCTGGAAAGAAGTTCTATTAAACATTCCGCACCCATTTTAGCAATAAACTTATTTGGATCTTCGTCATCTAAAAATTGATTTTCTTGGGGGAGATTATCTACTATATTTATATATTCTTCTTCGGACAGAAAGTCCATTTTGTTTACAGGTTCTCCCTCAAGGTTGACAGCTAAACCCGCTTGAATAACTACATATCTTTCATAATATATAATCATATCAAGTTTTTTTGAAGGCAAGCCTAATAAATAACCAATTTTGTTTGGTAAAGATCTAAAATACCAAATATGAGCTACTGGCACCACTAAGTTAATGTGGCCGACTCTATCTCGTCTAACCTTTTTTTCTGTAACTTCAACACCACACCTATCACAAATAATCCCTTTATATCTAATTCTTTTGTACTTACCACAAGCACATTCATAATCTTTAACAGGTCCAAATATTCTTTCACAAAACAAACCGTCTCTTTCAGGTTTATGTGTTCTATAATTAATAGTTTCTGGCTTTAAGATTTCTCCCCTTGAAGAAGCTAAAATAGTTTCAGGAGAGGAAAGTCCTATAGATATTTTTGAAAATTTCTGGGATTTATTAATTTCAATTTTTCTTGACATAATATATCGTGTTTTTTTATTCTTCTAGTCTAATATCTAGACCAAGACCTTTAAGTTCGTGCATTAATACGTTGAATGACTCTGGCAAACCAGGGCTAGGCATTGTTTCACCTTTAACTATGGCTTCATAAGCCTTAGCTCTTCCCTGAACATCATCAGATTTTATAGTCAAAATTTCTTGAAGAGTGCTTGATGCACCATAAGCTTCAAGTGCCCAAACTTCCATTTCACCAAATCTTTGTCCACCAAATTGAGCTTTACCACCCAATGGTTGCTGAGTAATTAATGAATACGGTCCAATTGATCTTGAATGCATTTTATCGTCAACCATGTGACCTAATTTTAACATGTATATAACACCAACTGTAGCCGGCTGGTCAAACCTTTTTCCAGTTCCGCCATCATATAAATAAGTATGTCCAAATTTAGGAACGCCTGCTTCATCTGTTAGTTCATTAATTTGCTCTAATGTAGCTCCATCAAAAATTGGAGTAGAAAACTTTCTCCCTAATTTGAGTCCAGCCCAACCAAGAACAGTTTCATAAATTTGTCCTATATTCATTCGAGATGGCACACCAAGGGGATTCAAAACTATATCTACTGGAGATCCATCTTCTAAGAAAGGCATATCTTCTTGCCTTACAATTCTGGCAACAATACCTTTATTACCATGTCTTCCCGCCATTTTATCTCCAACCTTAAGCTTTCTCTTTTTAGCGATATAAATTTTAGCTAATTTTAAAATTCCTGGTGGAAGTTCGTCACCAACTGAAATTGTAAACTTTTCTCGTCTATGCATTCCCTGAAGATCATTTTCCTTAATTTTATAATTATGTAATAAAGAAACTACCAGACTGTTAGTGTTTTTATCTACAGCCCAAGTGCCAGAAACTATATGAGTATATTCTTCAACTTGGTTAAGCATCTTTAGAGAGTATTTTTTTCCTTTAGGAAGAATTTCTTCACCTAAATCATTAAAAATTCCTTGACATGTCTTTCCGTTTAATATTACATATAGTTTTTCAACTAATTTATTTTTAAGATCTTTAAATTTTTCTTCATATTGTAATTCAAGTTGATTTAATACTTCCTTATCTTCAGATCTCTTTCTTTTATCTTTAATAGGTCTAGTAAACAACTTTTTATCAATTACTACTCCATTTAGAGAAGGGGGTGCTTTTAAAGAAGCGTCTTTAACATCTCCTGCCTTATCTCCAAAAATAGCTCTCAATAACTTTTCTTCAG
>MDSW01153134.1_pt1 | contig 12367 bp, 5 predicted proteins | sample 811171 | NCBI WGS metagenome assembly MDSW01 (sample SAMN05326641, study PRJNA326480) | marine metagenome | isolation source: seawater | place: Atlantic Ocean: North West | collected 2012
CCAGTTCTTTTTGAAAGTATAAAAAATAATAGAGTTATAGGACATACAGATAATTACCTTAAAGTTGAAGTTGATGGTAATAAAAATATCATAAACACGATAAAAACGGTAAAGCTAACAAAGATGAAAGATCAAACTCTAATTGGTGAGTTAGTTTAGGTGATACGATTAGAATCTGTATCAAAATCTTATCCTAATGGTGTCTTATTTAATAATGTAAATATTTCAATTAATAAAGGAATGCGTGTTGGCTTAGTAGGGAAAAATGGATCTGGTAAGTCAACACTTTTAAAATTAATATTAAAAGAAGAGCGTCCAGATACGGGGTCAATTCAAATTCAAAAAGCTTTAAAAATTGGTTATTTATCTCAAGATGTTGTTGAGGAGTCTGGGTTGTCGGTTATGGATGAAGTAAAAAGAGGCTATCCAAAAATTTTAGAGCTAGAAAAAAAGGTTGTAAAATACAATGATCTTGTGTCAAAAAACCCAACTTCCGTACATTACTCAGAAAGCTTAGGAAAATATCAAACCAACTACGAAGCACTGGGTGGTTGGAATTTAGAAAAAAAGATAAATAGTGTGTTGAGTGGTTTAGGCTTTAGGGATCACCAACTTAAAATGAGCATGAAGTCTTTTTCGGGTGGCTGGAGGATGAGGGTTGCTTTAGCAAAAATTCTAATAAAGGATCCTGATATTTTGTTTTTAGATGAGCCAACAAATCATCTAGATCTAGATGCTATAATTTGGCTAGAGTCATTTATTTCAAAATGGAGTGGAAGTTTGATATTAATTAGCCATGACAGGGCATTCCTGGATCGAGCAATAAACAATATTTTAGAAATAGATTTAAAGAAAGTTGTATTATACAAAGGAAATTACTCTGATTATAAGCGGAGTAAAAAGTTGAGATTTGAGCAGCATAGGGCAAGCTATAAGAATCAAATTAGGCATATTCAAGAAACTGAAAGGTTTATAGAGCGTTTTAGATATAAAAGCTCTAAAGCAGTTCAAGTGCAAAGTAGGATAAAAAGTTTACAAAAATTAGATAGAATTGAAGCGCCTGAAGAAGATAAAAAAAAGATAATATTAAATCTACCAACAGCAAATAGGTCCCCTTTAAAAGTTGCAAGATTAGAAAAAATAAAAAAAATGTATTCTAATATAAGTGTATTTGATGATATATCTTTTGTTGTTGAAAGGGGCGATAAATTTGGTTTAGTTGGACAAAATGGGGCTGGGAAATCGACTCTTTTGAAAATGTTAGCAAAGGTAGAATCAATTAACGGCGGAGAATTTATTTTAGGAGATAATGTTAAAACAGCTTATTATTCTCAGCATCAATTGGAAATATTAAATTACGAAGATACTGTTTTTGATTGTATAAACAATAAAAATACTGGAAAAAATGAAACTGAAATAAGAACCTTTTTAGGTGCTTTTCTTTTTTCAGGATCTTCAATAGATAAAAAGGTTAATGTATTATCAGGAGGCGAAAAAGCACGGCTGGCATTAGCATCAATATTAGTCCAACCTGTGCACTTTTTATTATTAGATGAACCAACAAATCATTTGGATATGGTATCAAGATCGGTTTTAGAGGAAGCGCTTATTAAATTTACGGGCTCAATTATATGTATATCTCACGACAGGCACTTTTTAAATAAAGTGACGAATAAAATCTGTGAGGTAGATAAAAAACACCTAAAAATATATGATGGTAATTATGATTATTATGTTTGGAAAAAGGCAAAAAAACAAAATGTTTCAATTGTTCAAAAGCCAAAGAAAAAAGTAAATAAAAAAACTTTCTATTTGGATAGGAAAAAGGTAAAAAACAGAATAAAATGGATTGAAAAGAGTTTTAATCAAATAGAGTCCAAAATTGAAAAATTAAGATTGATTCAGTCTGATCCAAGGAATGGAGATAATTACGAAGTACTGAATGACGCAATGGGAAAAATGTCTGCTCTGGAAAATGAATATTTAAATTTAATGGAGGAACATGAAAATTTAAAAAATACATTCAAATAGGCGAATGTAATTTTTAAAATAGGACGAGCATACAATTTAATTGTAAAATATAATAATGTAATTACAATAAAAAAAATTAGATTATAATTTAAATTACAACATTAAAACTGCCTTTTTAAAATTTATATTTAAAATAAGTTTTAATATAAATCCTTTACTTTAATATCTTTTAAATCCAAATATTAAGCAATTTATATAACTTGTAATAAAAAATTACATTATTGTAATTACAAAAGACTCTTGTAACTTTACAAGTAATTATATAAACTTAAGAGATTACTTTATCCGAGGTAATAAAGATGTGGAGTCTTTTTAATAGAGAATTTGCGGCTCTATTAAAATTAAGGTTTAAAAACTGACTCTACTTATTAGTAAACATAAAAAGATATTAATGAGTCAGAGACAAAAAGATAAGATCTATTTAGAAGATGCTCGAATAATAAAGGTTTTAGAGAAACCCTTTATAAAAAAGCTTCTGAATTCATTTGATAGAAAACCATTATCTGCATCTGAAATTGCCGATTCAATCTCTTTCCCAAAGGATAAAATATATTACCACATTAAAAAGCTATTATCTTTAAACATATTATATGTAGCTGAAACTGAATTAAAAAAAGGGTTGGAGAAGAAAAAGTTTTTACCCACTGCTAGGTCCTTTGAATATAAAAGGTATGATCTTAATCTTAAAAGCACACTAAAGAAAAAACAAATAATTTCTAAAGATAAGAGAACAGATAGACTTGAAAAAAAAGATCAAATCTCTGATTATTCGGATTCTACTAATGTAGGGCAAAGTTATTATAAAGAAAAAAGAAACCTTATTAAAAGAAGGGTTATAAATGAAAGGAGAAATCAACCCAATGATTTCTATCAAAAATTTGAAAAAAGAATAAATCTTCGAAGAAAAAACATTGGAAGAAGAGCGATTGATAACATTAAAAAAGAACCAATTCGATTGGAGAATAGTTTAAATAGTGAAAAAACCAAAAAACATCACCATAGATTAAAAAACTATAATCTGAGTTTAAATGGTGTTAATGAAGCTATAAGCTTTGTTCAAATTGGAAGCACGGTTACTTTTACTTATGTAAGACTCGAACTAATTGGGTTTGAGATAAAACATGTAAAAACTTATAATCTACCATTAGTAATTAATCATTTAAATATATCTACTCTTACAGAATTAGTTATAAATGTTTCAAATCAGTTCTTATCCAAAAGACAATTAAAGGAAGTTTTTTTAGCAATCCATTCAGATAGTTACCAATATAAAATGATCTACCTTAATTCAAGGGATCAAAAAAGAAGAAATTTTACTATCTGGTTGAAGCAGAAATTGGAGGAACAAAATACTTTAAAATCTTTAACAGGGACCTTTGATTATAGTAAAAATAAAAATCATACAATAGTGTGCTTATCAAACAATAATCAGCAAATATTACATGATCATTCGTATTTAAAAAAATCTGGGCTAAATACACGGTATAACACTTCCATCCCTAAAATATTACTAAATATTCATAACTATTACAGTTTAAATAATAAAAGTAAAATCGGAATTATTATTTTTATTGATCAAAAAATGACACACCTTGTTTCAGTCTTTAATAATAATCTACTATCATCATCGGAAGTTCTGATAGGCCTGGAATCGTTTGTTGAAATAATTAAAGAAAAAAAATCAAATCTAGATCTAATCAATCAAACAAATATAACAAAAGCCATTCACTATCTTGAGAGAGTAGGCATTTTTCACTCTAGTGAAAAAAAGAAAAAGTCAAACAATCTTAATAATAGAGATACTGCTTTAAATGATTTGTCTGAAAAATTAGTCGATCATATTATACGTTTCATAACAGATTTAAAGCTATATGATGAGGCAAATAAAATTATACCAAATACAATTAATAAAATTTACATAGGAGGCGTAGGTTCACATATTAAAGGATTAGATGAAAAAATAAACCGAGCTTTAAATTTTAAAATAGATAGAATAGATAGAGTCAATAGATTAGCAATCAAAAGGTATTATGAATCAAAAAGGAATTTATGGATTCAATCAAAAACAAATAATCTTCGTAAAAAACAGAAAAGACTAATAAATAACTTAGAGACAGTTCAAGGTAAAATATTAGCGCATAAAAATACAGTTGAGCTTGCAAAAAGTCCGGAAAGTGTAAAATATAAAATTACAAGGTTAGAAATTGATCAAAATGCAAAAACACGTTCAATAGATCGGCAAACCAAAAAATTAATAAAATCTGCTCAAGAATTTAAAACTCTCAAGAATAACTATATAAAAGAGCAAGACTTACTAAATACAGATATTAATTCAATCTCTAAAAATCTTGACATAAAGTCGAGTGAGTTACTTTCAAAATATGAAGAATATGATTATTTAATGAAAAGTATGTCAGAATATGAGTTTCATACGGACACTAAAAATAAATTAATCAATGAAAAGGATAAAAGAGATTTTGCTACTCATATAAAAGAATCATCACAAAAAAGAGATGAACTAAATGAGAAAAAAGAAGCAATAGAAAAAGAGACGGATGATCTACAACTGAGTATTCTAGGGTACGAAGAAAAAATTCGAACCCTAAGCTTAAATATAGACAATGGTTATGATGATGTCACAATTTCTGAATACTTGGTAAACTCAATTCAAAACACATCTAAAGCATTTGAAAGATCTTTGCTGGTACACCTCAAGTCAATTAATAGATTAAAAAAAGAAGATTTAAAAAATTTAAAACGAATTGGATATTTACTTGTTCAAAATAACGAAAAATTAATTCAGATAAGAGATAAATATGAAAAGGAAGAACTTACCACTCTAGAGGTTATTAATAACAAACCAGGTGAAAAAGAATATATCACCGAAGTGAGAAAAAAATTAATTCCAGCAATTAATTTAGTTATTCAAGCAACAGATAATTTAGAAAAATTAAAAGAGCATGTGGCAGGATTAGTAAATATAAATATAGAGATATCTGATTTAGAAGAAAGGAGAAAAAAGTTAAATGAAAAAATAAAGCAAAAAGAATTTAAAAAGATGGAAAATGAGCAAGGTTTATCAGTCCTTACAAATGAAATGGAAATGAATCAGCCAATTTTAGAACTCAAGAAAGAAAAGAAAATAAAAGCGTTAACCATAGTTTCAAATATTAGAAGACTCATCCTTGAAACAAAAGATATTATAGATGAAATATCTGAAAAAGATAAAGAAATAGCAGTTATTGAAAATGAAAAGATGGAAGTAAATCAAGAAATAAAAACATTAAAAATTGATCTTGAAAAAATAAAAGAGACTATTTTAAATCATAATAAAAACATAAAAGATATTCAAGCAAAGCTCGTTAAGGGAAATAATGATTTCGAAAATAGCTTAGCACACTTAAATCCTGAATTAGAAAAGTATGAACTAAAACATAAAAGTATTTCCGAAGAAATTTCTGAAAACTTAGGTCATGAAAATGGAATCTTAACGGAAATAAAAAATCTTAAATCACGTAATAACCAAATTGAACAATTAAGAGATGAGCAACTAAATACCTTAAAAGTCTTAAACAAAAGAAAGATTCCAATTAGCCAAGAAAAAGAGAACCAGAAAAGCAATCTGAGAATTGAATTAAATATAAAACTAAAAGAACTTGATAAAAAAAGTGATTTAAGTAAAAGAAACGCTAAAAAAACACGTAATTCAACCATTAAAAACTTCTTTGTCCGTGAATTAAAATCATTGGAAAAGAAAAAGGTGGCGATTCAATCCTTGTTAATCAAAAGCACTAAGGAAATGGAAAAGTCTTTTAAAGAAAAGGAAAGGTCAAAAGGATTATTAGATAATAAGATTAAAGTAAAATCCCCAGAGATTAAAATACTTGAGCAAAAGATTAGTAATTGGGAAACACTATTAAAGCAGGGAAAAGATATCCAAAAAAAATTGGATGATTTGGATAGCCACAAAATGGAATGGGAAAACTATTTAGAAAGTGAAAGATCAATAAGAGATTCCAAAATAAATAAGCTGAATGAAAATATTAAAAGAAAACAAAAACAATCTTACTTGTTATTCATGCAAAAAACTTTGTCAAAGTCAAATGATGCTGGCAAAGCAGAAAGATTGGCAAAAGAGATAGTTGATGAAAACATAGCTGTTGATATGCAGGAAATTAAAAAGCTAAGCGATTCATTTAATTTAATTGAAAAGCGTTATCAATTATTTATAAATAATTATAAAAAAAGCCATAAAAAGTTGTATGAGGAGATAAAACCCTTTGGCGGACAAGAAAAAGACATAAAGAAAAAGATAGGCTCTGCGCAGAAGAAGATTGATGAAGCAAAAAGAGTTATTAACTCTTTTAAGGGGAGGTTAGATGTAAAAGAGGAAATACTTAGAACTAAGGAAGAAGAATTTTTAAAGTTTAATGAAGAGGTCCAAGCCAAAATTGATCAAATTGAAAAAGAAATAGATCAATTGCCTGAAAAAAAGGCTAGGGCAAAGGAAGAAGTTCTAGAAAAACTACAAAAGGAGGTTTTTCAAATTAGGGCAGAAAAAGCGCATGTCAAGGAACAGTATAAAATCAATTTGATAGAGCTAGAGACTGTTTTTGATAATAATGAAATAATTTTAGAGATAAAAAAGATTAAAGATAAACTCAAAAGCGAAGATGAAGAGTTTTCATTAAACATTGTAAGTATTCAAAAATTAAATAATAGTTTAGAAAAAATAAAAAGAATATTATCCAGATTAAAGGACACAGACCAAGGATATTTGAAAAATATAAGTAGTCTAAAAATCAAACTGGATGAAGTTGATTCTAGTTACAAGTTAAAAACTAACCTTTTAAATCAAGAAATTAAAAATGAAGAATCCCATTTATTTAATTGCCATGCAAAGGAAGACAAGGATAATAAAAAGCAAAGGAATTTAAAATTAAAAGAAATACAATTAGAAAGTGATATAGAAAAGATAGAAAAACACATTTTTAAATTACAGAAAAAGGTTGTCGTCCCATTTGAGAAAGCGAGTCTAATGATTGGTGATAAAATCATTGAAAATAAAGACAAATCAATAAACCTGTCCTCGCAGTATAACAATTTAGTTCAATTTGAAAAAGATTTAACTAATCAAATAAAAAGTTATGATAATGATATTAAAGAGCTCTATAAAGTTTTAGATAATCTTCAAAATAAAGAGTCTAGTTTTATAAAAACAATTAACATAATAGATGAGGATGTATCTCTGTTAAAAAAAGACAAAGATAAAGTAAAAAAATTAACTGCAGAGAGCACCACGAGTTTAAATGATATTGGGGAAAAGCATTTAAAAATTCTAGAAAAATTAGAAGAGTTAAAAGATATTTATTTTCCATCTAAAACATTATTGAGTGATAGAATCGATAATATATACATTAAAATAGAAAGCTATAAAAATGAAAAGAAAAAGTTGAATAATTATCTTTCTGAAGTAGAGAAAAGGCTAAAAAATAAACGAATAGAGTCTGCAGAAATAGACAATCAGTTATCATTAATTAATAGAAATATGAAAAAAGTTTTAGAATTATCAATTGATGATAAAGAACAAGCTGAGCAAAGAGAGTATGAAAGAAAATCTGTGAAAGAGAAAATAAACAGCTATGTGGATCTGGTAGATATGAAAGCAAGAACAAAGCAGTTATTTGATGAAATTACAGATGCGGAAAAAGATATAACTATATTAAAAAATAGAAAAAATTCAATGAATCGAATTTTATCAGATAATGAAAAGATTAACCAAAAAAAGATTGAGGATTTAGAACAAGAATGCAAGGTATTAGAAACCAAAATAACCTCTGATAAAGAAGAGCTGTTATCAATTGAAAGTAAATTAAAAGAATTAAGGAATAATGAATTTAATTACGGAAGTCGACTTGAATTGATTCAAAAAGAGTTAGATAGTTTCAGAAATAAGGAAGAAGATTATGAAATCAAACTAAGAGAATTAGATCGTTCTTTAAAAGAAATAAAAGTTAAAGCTGAAACGTCATCAAACAATAAAAATAAAATATTTGAAAATACAATTGAAAGAGATTATATGATTAACCTAGGACTTTTAATGGATGCAAAAAATCATCTTAATTTAATACCTACTGAAGATAAAAAAGATTATCAGTTTTTCAAGTCGAACAATATTTTAAAAAAAAGTATCTTAATCTTAGCAACAACTTTTGGCTTAGCTGCTTATGCTCAGAAGACGCAGATTGAACCCCTTATAAATTTATTACCAAAGAAGAAATCAGAACTTACCTTATTAAATATGCGAAAAAGCATGAAGAAAGAAGTAAATGAAAAAAATATGCTCTTCCAAAGATATGAATCCTTTTTAAATCAAGAAAAAAACACGTCAAGTAATATGATCAAAGTTCTTAAATATTTAACTCAAGTGACACCAAAGAGATTTAAAGTCACAGAGATGAGCTTAGAAAATAAATTAAAGAGCAAAAAACAAAGTTCTGATAATCTTGCTATAAAAGTAAAAGGTTTTCATTCAGGAAATGAAGAGAATGCAATTAAAATGTCAGAATACTTTAAAGAGGTCTTAATTCAGAGTAAAAAATTTAAATCTGTAGATTTTAGTGATGGTCAAAAAGTTAACAACTATAGAACAAATTTTATAATTAGCCTGACTTTGTAGCCTATGTTAAATCAGAAAACAATATTTTTAATTTTAGTTAGCATTATCTCTGTTATTACGCTTTTATTTTATTCAAATAATTTAAGCAATAGAATAAAAATTAATTCAATGAAGTCTAATCTAAAAAAAATTAACCTCCAATTAAGTCAGAATAAAAACATACTTAACGATGTAATAAAAGTCGAAAATGATCTATTTGACAAAAAAGACACCTTATTTTCTCAATTACTAGTTAATCAGAAACTTATCTCACTAAAGAGGACTATGCAAAATTCTGCGAATTACTTCAAGGTTAATATAAAAAATATGGTAATTAAAGATCAGATAGCATTTACCTCAATTGAAGAAAAGTTAATAGCGCAGGAAAATTTTCCCATAAAAAAACAGTCGCTTTCATTCCAATTATCTGGAGAATTTGTATCTGTTGGAAAATTTATTGAAGATCAAAACAATGATCAAAAAGGATTATTTTTAGATAGGTGCATAATAAAAACAGACAGTTTAGATCCGAATGGCGTGATTGCTGAACTCAGCTATCATGTTTATGGAGAGATGAAATGATCCTGAGAGAAAAAGTGATAATATATTTAATTAGTTTCGTTATAATGATTGTTGCTATAGATCTTTTGACTTTTCTAATCCTTGATGATAGAAATATGCACTTATCCTTAAACAAGGAGTCTTCTGAATCACATTCAGATATCCCAAAAACTAAAGATGAACTTTTTCCAATTGAGCTATCAATCAACAAATGGGGAAGAGATATCTTTTATGATCGAAGTTATCAATACAATAGCTGGTTTAAGTTAACGGGGATTACCCAATTTGAAGATGGGAATAAGGCAATTATAAATGGAAATATTATTAAAGAACAAGACAAAATAAAGGGTTTTACTATATCTGAAATTGGAAAGAATTATGCTATTTTAAAAAAAAATAAACACATTGTAACTCTAAAACTAAAAGAATAAATGAAACTTAAACTAAATATAATAAAATTGTTTTATCCCTTTTTAATAAGTTCGTTTTTAATTGCAAAACCGAATCCTGAGCTGTTGGATATTTACTTGTCCCTTGAAGATGAGCCTTACTTATCATTTAAAAAATATTCATTAATTATGGAGTTTAGTAATGGGAATTATAAATACATAGTAAATGAAAATTTTGCGCCACCAGGGTTAAAAATAGATTTTAAGGATGTAACGTGGAGAAAAGGAAATTTTATAAAAAAAACTTCCTATAAACCCCTATATCAATATGGACTACAAGTCCCTAAAAATGAAAATCTAAATGAAAAAAAGAAAAGGCTGCAGCTAAAGTTAGACTTTACAAGAATGCCAGAATATTTAATTCAATTTGAAGCACCCCAAAGTAAGGAAGATTCATATAAGTTACTGGTTACTTGGAAAGAGAAAAAAAGCAATAAATTTTCTGAAAAATACATATCTCCAAATAGTCGATTACCAGAGACAATAATTAGTTTAGATTTTCAATCAACAAAGCTAAGTAATGCAGTAAGAATGCTCGCTTCCAAGGATAATTTAAATTTAATTATGGGCGATGATGTAGAAGGAGAGGTTACTGTAAGCTTAAAAGAGGTCTCTTTAGAAACAGCATTAGATGCGATTTTACATGTGAATAATTACGAGTGGTTTTTACAGGATAATATAATTGTAGTGCAGCCAATGGAAAAAAGACAGACGCTGAGTGGTGAGTTAATGACTCGTATGTTTCGGTTGGACTATATAACGGGGAAAGTAGCCCTAGAGGCTGTCCGTGAAATATTAACCTCTAAGGGGAAAATAAAAACATTATCATCTACAGCTTCTTCAAATGAAGAATTGGGTGAGAAAGATGTGCTAATAGTTTCAGACTCTCCAACAAATTTTTCATTAATTGAAGGAGTGATTCAATCTCTTGATGTTCAAAGCCCACAGGTAAATATTTCAGTTAAGTTTATTGAAACAACTTTAAAGCATAATGAAACGATAGGAATTGATTGGGACTTAAGAAAAAAGATGGACCTTACCAATAAGGGTCAATCAGATACCTCACTTGTTTTTGGTGAACTATTTCTTGGAGATAAAACAATGAATTTTGCCACCTTGAGTAGTCCCATTGTTTCTACAATTTTAAATCTACTTGCTAATGATGAGGATACAAAATTACTTCAAGAACCCCAAGTAACCACTACAAGTAATTCACTTGCTAATATCTTAATCGGGACAACCATACCAATCCTTGTCCCGCAAGGTAAGGGCAGTGTCTTTGGTACAAATCCTTACACATATCAAGATCAAAACATCAATATTTCTCTTGATGTTCTACCAAAAGTTAATCGTCAAAACATAATTAGTATGAAGATAGATGCCGTGGTTCAAGCAATCGTTGGCTTTGTTGGAAGAGACAGTCGTCCAATGATTTCAACAAGATCTACTAATACAAATGTTAGAGTTAAGGATGGTGAAACTTTGTTGATCGGAGGACTAATATTTGATTCGGATCAGAAAACGGAAGCAAAGGTACCCATCCTTGGACAAATTCCCCTAATTAAAAGTTTTTTTCGATCCACAGATAAAGACAAAAAGCAAAAAGAGTTGTTAATATTTATCACTCCAACGGTCGTAACGGATAAATTATAATATGAAAAAACAATCACTTATAAATTGTATAATTTTAATCATCTTTGGATCATTTTGCATTGGTCAACAAGATATGTTTTCATCAGGCAGCAATCGACCTCGAGCAAATGCAGGTCCAGATATTCAAATTATAAAAGATCAAAAAATTAACCTTGATGCTTCAAGATCGTTTATTAGAGACGGATCTAAACTAAAATTTGAATGGATTTTATCACCGGGAGTTGCCTTAAAAAGCGACAACATGTTGAACAATGCTATTTCTGTTGATCTTTACAGGGATAAATATTTAAAAACAATTCAAACGAATGAAAAAATATTAGAAATTATTCCTGCTAAAAATAAAATAGGTACTAAGTTAGAAATTATTTTGAATGTAAAAGATAGAATAGGATTTCAGGATTCGGATACATTATATGTAGAATATATTAAAGAACCAGTAAAAGAAAATTTACCAAAAGAGATGCCGGACTCTTTAGCAATTAATTCGTCCAATATAAAAGATAATTCATTAGTGGCAATTGATACATTAGAGCAAATTGATTCGAGCCTGATAAAATCGGGAGTTTTAATTGAAGGCTTGCAAGATAAATCAATTGATATCATCAATTTTAAAATTATAAATACTATTATTGCGGATCAAATTCAAAAAATAGGTTTTCAAGATGAAATACTCTTTAACAGCAAAACGAAAGATTTAATTGAGAATGGTTTTGAATGTAAAACAGATTCCTGTGTAATAGAAAAAGCCAGCAAGTTAAAAATGGAATATGTTCTTATTTGGAATATTTCAGATTCTAGAGAAAGTTTGTTTTTAAAATTATATAAACTGAATCAAATAGATGGGTTTTTAGATTCATATTCTATATCGAAACCACTTGTTTATATTTCGGAATCAGGAATTTATGGATTAGACTTTGAGATACGAAAGGCTATAGATGCTATCTTTTATAAAAAAAATCTCTATAGAGATTTATCACGTTCCGGGAAAATTAATAGACGTAAAAAGCAGATTGTC
>MDSW01013435.1_pt1 | contig 12364 bp, 10 predicted proteins | sample 811171 | NCBI WGS metagenome assembly MDSW01 (sample SAMN05326641, study PRJNA326480) | marine metagenome | isolation source: seawater | place: Atlantic Ocean: North West | collected 2012
CCGTCTAGAATATAGAGGATCTAATAAAAAACTAAAAATAGAAATTCATATAGGCAAGAATAGAATAATTAGAAGACTTTTTGAACACCTTGGTTATAACGTGGAAAAATTAGATAGAATAGAATACGCGCACTTAACAAAGAAACACCTTCCTCTAGGTAAATGGAGGGTATTAACAAATGTTGAATTGAAAGAATTAAGTAGAATAACTTAGTTCCTTTTCTTAATTTAGTTATATGGAATTAAAATCAAACGGACGTACATCCACATTATTGGTTCTTTTAGCTTTTGGTATTGTTGCCACCACTCTATGGTATACAAATAATCTGGCTAATAAATTAAAGACAGAGGAACAGAAAAAAGTTGCTTTATGGGCTAAGGCAACAAAAGAACTTTCAGAGATTAATAATTCTAATTATGATGTTGGGTTTGTTTTTGAGGTTGTTAATAATAACACGACAGTTCCTGTAATTCAAATTAATGAATCAGGCGATATAATAGCTCACAGAAACATCAAAAAACCACACACTGAAGCTGACCTTCAAAAGCAAGTAAAATTAATGAAGCGGAAATATCCCCCAATTGAAATAGAATTAATCAATGGAACAAAAGAATATATTTATTATAAAGATTCTAGATTGCTACAGAATTTAAAACATTTCCCATTTTTTATTTTGTCGATTATAGGAGCTTTTATCATGATTGCATATTTTGCTTTTAGTAATGCAAGAATTGCACAGCAGAATAAGGTGTGGACAGGTATGGCTAAAGAAACAGCACATCAAATAGGCACACCACTATCCTCTCTACTTGGCTGGCTAGAGTATCTAAAAGAAAAAAAAACACAAGCCTCCGTTACGTCAGAGATAGAAAAAGATCTGTCTAGATTATCAGTCATTGCATCAAGATTTTCTAAAATAGGATCTCTTCCAAAATTGAACACCACTAATTTAATTCCGATTTTGGAGAGTTCAATCAATTATATGCAAAAAAGAGCTTCTTCAAAAATCTCTTTGGACTTAATATCAGAATCAAAGCAAATTAATGCCCAAATAAATAAAGACTTATTCGAATGGGTTATAGAAAACACTATTAAAAATGCAATGGATGCAATTAGTCAAAGTGGGAGAATTGGAATTAAAGTAACAGAAAATAAATCAACAGTACATGTTGATATAATAGATAATGGACGAGGAGTTAAAAAGATTTTTTTTAAAGAAATATTTGAACCCGGTTTTACATCCAAAAAAAGAGGATGGGGGCTAGGTCTTTCTTTGGTAAAACGAATAATTAAAGATTATCACAAGGGTCAAGTTAGTCTATTAAAATCTATCCCAAATAAAGAAACTATTATTAGAATAGTTTTAAATAAGTAATTATGGCAGGGATATATGTTCATGTTCCATTTTGTTCACAGGCGTGTCATTATTGTGATTTTCATTTTTCCACATCATTAAAAAATGTACAAGATGTTATTGATTGCATAAAAAAAGAATTAATCCTTCAAAAGGATTATTTGAAAGGTAATACTGTTAACACCATTTATTTTGGAGGGGGGACCCCATCACTAATTGAACCAGAGTTTATATTTGATATTATTAATGTAATAAAACACAATTTTAATCTTGAAAAAGAAATAGAATGCACCATTGAGGTTAATCCAGAAGATGTTTCATTAAACAAATTATATAATTGGCATAAATGTGGTGTCAACAGAATTAGTATTGGGATTCAATCTTTTATAGAAGAAGATCTGAGGTTTATGAATAGGTCTCATACAAAAAAGCAATCTATTGATGCTTTAGACTTAATCACACAATCAAATATAAAAAATGTAAATGCAGACTTAATTTATGGTTACCCTCAATTAAATTTAAAGAATTGGAAGAAAAATCTAAAAAAGTTAATAGAATTTAAAATTCAACATATTTCGTGCTATTGTTTGACAGTAGAAAAAAAAACAGCATTGTTTAATTTTATTCTTAATAAAAAATGTAAACCACTTGACCCTGAGCAGGGGGTTCAACATTTTTTATTAGCACGTGAGATTTTAATAGAATCTGGATATCATCATTATGAAATCTCGAATTTTGCATTTGACAATCAACAATCTCTACACAACAAAAATTATTGGAATAAAACCCATTATTTGGGCGTGGGTCCTTCAGCTCATTCATATAATGGGTTATCCAGGCAATGGAATGTAAAAAATAACGCTATATATTGTAATAAAATAAAAAGAAATGAGTCCTTTTATGAAATAGAGAATCTAACGCATAAAAATATTATTAATGAATATATTCTTACAAGTTTAAGAACCTTTAAAGGTCTAGATTTAAATTTCCTTTCAGGCTCTATATCAGATATTGAATATGTACAATTTCTTAACGAAGTAAGACAGTTAGAAAAATCAGGTTTTTTTATCAGGAAAGACAATGTACTACACCTTAATGAAAAAGGAATGTTATTTGCAGATAGTATTTCATCGCAATTATTTTTAATTTAACATATAAATATGAAAACAACTATTTATCATAATAATGTGCAGTATGTAGCTGATTTAAGTGTCCCTTTAGATATCTCTATCCCAATGCATTCCAATAGTGTATTAGCATGGCATATTCCAAACTTAACAATTAATCCTGTAGCTACAGATAATTGGGTGGCAGATGTAAGCAGGGGTGCACCGGTTAATTTTAATAATATTCATTTTAATCCGCATGCACATGGAACACATACAGAATGTGTGGGCCATATTTCACCCTATAAAGAATCAATAAATAAAAATTTAAAAAAATTCTTTTTTATTTCAAAGTTAATTTCGATAACACCTAAAAAGAGGAATAATGATTGTGTAATTACCAAAAAAAACATTCAAATGTTAGTGGGGCCAGAAGAAAATGTCGACACACTAATAATAAGAACATTGCCAAATACTGACAATAAGACTTCTAAAAATTATTCCCGCACAAATCCACCATATTTATTAAAATCAGCTATGGAATACATTGTAAAGATAGGGATTAAGCATTTATTAATAGATTTACCATCTGTAGATAAAGAGGATGATGGAGGTGCTTTAGTAGGGCATAAAATATTTTGGCAGTATCCCCAAAACACTCGTATTAATTGTACAATTACAGAGCTTATATATGTGCCAAATGCAATAAAAGATGGTTTATACCTTTTAAATCTTCAATTTATTCCTTTTGAAAATGATGCTTCACCAAGTCGGCCTATAATTTTTAATCTTAAAAAAGTTGAATAAATTGAATTGGCCAAAGAATAGATATTGTAACAATACTGTTAATTATTCCAGAATAAAAACTAATGAAGTGATAGTTGGGGATATTGCAATAGGGGCTCAAAACCCTATAAGGGTACAGTCAATGACGACAACTGACACAATGGATACCTCTGCATCTGTTCAACAGGTAATTAGTTTAATTAAAGCGGGCTCAGAACTAATTAGACTAACAGCTCCTAGTATTAAGGATGCTAAAAATTTATACAATATCAAAAACATATTATTAAAAAAGGGCTATAATCACCCATTAATTGCTGATATACATTTCACGCCTAATGCTGCTATTGAAGCAGCTAAGATTGTAGAAAAAGTTAGAATTAACCCAGGAAATTATACAGATAAAAAAAGATTTCAAACCTACAACTATTCACCCACACAATACAAAGATGAATTAAAAAGGATAGAGGATAAATTCGTTCCACTGATAGAGGTTTGTAAGACTTATGGTACAGCCATGCGTATAGGAACGAATCATGGTTCTTTATCAGATAGAATAATGTCACAATATGGAGACACCCCCCTGGGCATGGTTGAGTCAGCTTTAGAGTTTGTTCGTGTTTGTGAAAAACATCACTTTAATCAAATTATCCTTTCAATGAAGGCAAGCAATCCAATCATTATGATTCAAGCCTACAGACTGCTTGTTAATAAAATGAGACAAGAAAACATGTATTATCCATTGCATTTGGGAGTTACTGAGGCTGGAGAGGGTGATGATGGCAGAATAAAATCAGCAATTGGAATAGGATCCCTTTTAATGGATGGTATTGGTGACACGATTCGTGTTTCTTTAACAGAAGCACCAGAAAAAGAAATACCTATAGCCAAATTAATTACCAATTATGTAGATAATAAAAAAAAACATGCAATAATAGAAGATGTTAAAATAAACCCCATACCCGCTTTCACATATTCAAAAAGAAAGACACATACTATTTTTAATATTGGCGGGACTAACAGTCCAATTGTAATGGCTAATTTTTCTCGTAAAAACAAGATAGACATAGAAAGCCTACTTTTAGTTGGATATAGATACTCTTCAACATTAGATAAGTGGACCATTAGTGATGCAGCTTGTGATTATATATTTTTAGGTGATAATGATATAAGTTTTGATATTCCTGGCACTTTAAGAATTATTTATAATTATAAAACGTGGAAATCACATAAAAAAGGCTATCCTTTATTATCAGTTGAAGATTACTTGCTGTATTCAGAATTTTCAGATCAATTAAATATTGTAGACATGTCTTTAAATGATTTAAACCCTCTTCTAATAGAGAAATTAAAGAATGACCTAACAGTTGTTTTATTAATTAAGACAGATCATATAAATAGTATTGCAGAACAACGAAAAATATTTATCGAACTAATAAATAATAATATTTTAAGCCCAGTTATTATAAGTCGTTCGTATCATGAGCTTTCAATAAATACTTTACAAATTGAGACCTCTATTGACATGGGGAGCTTATTATTAGATGGTTTAGGGGATGGTATTTTTCTAACGGCAAATAGACTTGGTGATCGTGAAATAAATAAATTAGGATTTGATATTTTACAAGCAACAAGAACAAGAATTTCCAAAACAGAATATATTTCTTGTCCTTCATGTGGAAGAACACTATTTGATTTAGAAGAAACTACTGCTAAAATTCGATCAGCTACCGGTCATCTTAAGGGTTTAAAAATTGGTGTAATGGGGTGTATTGTGAATGGCCCCGGAGAAATGGCAGATGCGGACTATGGATATGTTGGTACAGGCCCAGGAAAAATAAGTTTATATAAACAAAAAGAGGTAGTCAAGAAAAATATACCTACACAACAAGCAATAAATGAGTTAATCTCCTTAATTAAGGAACATGGTGATTGGGTTGATTAGAAATTTTATCTGCATGCATAGATATAGCATTAATAGAGTCTAAGTCAAAATACTCATTTGGATAATTAATAGTTTTAAGTTTTTGAAGCCAATTATCTTTAACTACTTCAAATTCTTCTTTTTTAGATTTTTTTACAGGTTTAGATGCTGGAAGTTTTGTTTTAAAGGGATCTACTTGTTTACCATTTTTCCAGAAACGATAACAAACATGGGGGCCTGTTGCTTGACCCGATCTCCCCACATATCCAATAATATCTACACCCTGTGAAACTCTTTTCCCCTTTTTAATTTTATTTTTAGCCCATATCTTTTTACTAGACTTGTCCATATGTAAATACTGGGTTGTATAAGTAGAATTATGTCGTATTTTGACATAATATCCATTATATCTATTATATGAAACTTCAACAACTTCCCCGTCTGCTGTACTATATATCGGAGTTCCGATTGGTGCTGCAAAATCAGTGCCAAAATGCCCCTTCCACCTCCCTGTAACGGGGTGTTTCCTTTTAGTGGTAAATCTAGAGGATATTCGTGTAAATGATACAGGTGCTTTTAAAAAAAACTTTCTTAAATTATTTCCATCCTCATCAAAATAGTCATTAAATTCTCCGAGTTCATTAAATGCAAATGCATAGTAATCTTGACCATCTGTATGAAATAATGCTGCATGAACTTTACCTACTCCGATGAACTCACCATCTACATATTTTGCATCATAAATCACTTTAAATTTGTCTCCAGGATTGAGCCTAAAGAAGTCAATTGTCCAAGGATAAATTTCATCTGCAAACACATTAACTAGTTTAGCAGATAAATTACTTTCTTCCATGGCATACCATAATGATGAATTAATTATGCCAGATCCAGTTTTCTCTTTAATTGTAAGTTCTTTTTGGTCGATATAAACATGAGTTGTGTCTAATAAATCTGCAACTAAAAAATCAACTTTGTTTATTTCATATATAAAGTGTTTAGGGGTCATGTATGCAGAGTCAGTAAAGACAATTGTGTAATTTCCTCCTGCTTTTACATTTCGAAGGTCAAAAATACTTTTTGACAATTTAGCAATTTGATCAATTTGTAAAAAACTAACATTATATCGGTTTAGTATTTCTCCAACATTTTCATTTTTTTTCACGATGCCCTCTTGAGTAAATAAGTGGGTGATATCAATATTGTATAATAGCTTTTGATTTAATTGGGGATCATTAATTTCAGAGTCTATTTTTTTGCTCTTTTCTTTACATGAACAGATTATTAATATTAATATAAAAAAATATAGTGTTCTCATTTATTTAATATTTGACTCAATCCAAGATTTTCCCCACTCTTTCTTCTCTTTTTCCGACCATAAATCTGGGAAGAATATGACCTTTTGAAATCTAGGGGGCAAGTAAGACTGCCAATTCGTTCCTCCAGTTGCAGCGATAATTTTATTTTTGCTCTTTAAATACTTAATGGCGGATTTATAATGTGCTAGTTTCCAATGGATATTAACATTTAGGTCAAATTCTCGCATTAATTTAATTAACGATTTATTTTGCTGGTCCTTGGATGAAAGTTCTTTATATTTTGCCCAAATATTTTTTGTGGTCATTTTGTTACATAGTTTAATGAGTCGTTCATTATATTTTTTCTCAAATTGTTTCAATGTATATGTTTTTTCTCCAGTTGCTAATTCATTTGCCCCGCTTTTCCAATATAGGTGTTCATAAATCTCTCTAAGATTAGAATTTTTACTGGATTTTTTTGAAAGGTTGGTTAGATCTGTAGATCTTATTTCAAGCATTCTAAACTGCACACTTTGGAAACCACTGCTTGGAAGCAGGGCCATCCTAAATTTCAGAAATTCTTTTTTATCCATACCTTCAATCATGATGTCAAATGAGTCAATCATTTTATTTAGATATCGGTTTAGTCGGGTCATTTTCTCTATAAAAATATCGGTTGTTAAGGTTTTATTCCAACCTAAATCTTCGCCTGTTTCTAAAACATTTCTGCCATTTTTATTTATGTGTTCAATTTCTATAAGACATAGTTTAAAATATAGTTCGGTAATCTGATGGTATATTATAAATATTTTTTCATCTGGAAAATCAGTTTGGGGTGTTTGAATAGACAGCAGTGTTTCTAACTTAATATAATTCCAGTAGCCCATATAATCTGCATATAGTAGCCCGTCTAGATATGAATATATATCTTGGCCAGTTGCAGAGTATTTTTCAGCGAGCAGTTGAATTTTTTGTAGCAGTTTTTTATCTTTCATCGTTATATTTAATAAGCTTAAAAGATAACACAAATAATAAATTAAACCTAGAAATCAAATAAAGTGTTTTGATAGGAGTAAATGTTTACATAAATTGAGCCTACAAGTATCGGTAATTCCATTTTTAAGGGTATATGCATACTATCGGAACTTACCCATATTAACGCCCCCTTTTCACTTTTAAAGACTCTTCCCTTTTCTAATAGTGGCGTCATTTTAAATGTGTTAATTTTTCCAAATTTAGTTTTTATTTCTTCCTCTGCTAAAACTTGCAGATATGATTTGTAATATTGATTATCATAATGATAGGAGAAAAATAACGTGTCACCTATTTGTATTTTAGAATTTTCAATTGAGCGAAGTCTATACCCTACCCCCAGCAGATCGTTATTTTGTTGGATATGTATAGAATCATTATTAAATATGATATTTGATTTTTTATGATACTTGCCCTCTGTTATATCCATGCTATATGCCAATGTGTTTAGATTTATAGCATCGATTGTTGAGCTATAATAATGTTCAACCCTCATAAAAAGACTGAACAATTTAGTGGTTTTACCAAATGCTTTTAATAAGTATGAAGGCTGATTGTTGTAAACTGTATCCACAACACTTAAGTTGGCATAGGCAGCTAGTAATTTACCGGACTTTTTATTTTTTCTACCGTATGATATCTTGTATTTTAGTTTTTCTCCAGATTTAAAAGAAGAATTTTCCAAACTATGAGTTGTTTTTTGATGAAAAATCAAGTTAAAATCGTTAAAAATTCTATTTTTTTGACCTAAAAGACAAAAAAATGCAAAAAAAAATGCAAAAAAAGCTATTATCTTTTTAAAGAAATGGCTCTCGCCTGATTTTATTTTTGTTATATTTTTGTTCATTTTTAATACTTTTATTCAATTTTTGCATTAAAAAAGCCAATTATTGGCTAATTTTTCCCAAAAACAACATTAATTATTTTATTGGGAACAACAATTACTCTATTGACTTTTTGTGATTTTAAATAATTTTCGGTTTTAGGATGTTTTAGAACAAGGCTTTGAATATCTTCTTTTTTTAGGCCTTTATCTAGCTTAATGGTAAAACGAACCTTCCCATTAAAAGAAACAGCATAAGTACTTGTATTTTCTAATAAATACATATTATCATGTACCGGCCATTTAGCATCATTTATTAAATTTTTATTACCTAATTTTTGCCATATTTCTGCAGAAATAAATGGTGCGTAGGGTGACAGTAAAATAATAAATAAATTAATAATTTCTTTTTTATTACATTTTATCTTTGAAAGGTCATTAAGGCAAATCATCAAATGGCTCACAACAGTATTGAATGAGTATCTATTTAAATCTTGAGTTACTTTTTTAATACACGTATGGATAATTTTATATTCTTCAGAATTTGGTTTAGATGAGGATAACTTATTATTATGCACAAATCTCCAAACTTTTTTCAGAAAATTATGTACTCCATTTATACCCTTTATGTCCCAAGGCTTAAACTGTTCTAGAGGACCTAAAAACATTTCATACATTCGTAATGTATCAGCACCAAATTTATTAATTAAATCATCCGGATTTTGTGTGTTATATTTAGATTTAGACATTTTTTCAATTTCATAATCACACACATAATTATTTTCTTTATTTAGAATAAATTCAGCATTGTTGTATTCTGCGCGCCAATTTTTAAATTTCTCAATATTTAGAATATCATTGTCAACACATTCAATATCTACGTGTATTTTACTAGTTTCATATTGATCTTTTTTTTCAAGCGTAACGAATTTATTTGAGTTTTTTATTCTATATACAAAACTAGATCTTCCTAGAATCATTCCTTGATTTATTAATTTTTTAAATGGTTCATTAAAATCAATAAAACCCTTGTCAAATAAAAATTTTGTCCAAAAGCGTGAGTATAATAAATGTCCAACAGCATGTTCAGCACCGCCTATATATAAATCAACCTGTTTCCAGTAATTAACTTTTTCTTTATTGACAAATTCATGATTATTATTTGGATCCATAAATCTTAAAAAATACCATGAGGATCCAGCCCAACCAGGCATCGTATTAAATTCCATTCTGTCTCCTTTAAAGATGTTCCAATCGTCTTGTTTTGCTCTTGCTAATGGCGGGTCTCCATTTTCTGCGGGCAAGTATTTGGTTATTGGCGGAAGTTGGATGCAAGTATCTTCTTCAATTAAATAAGGGATGTTTTGTTTGTAATAAACAGGGAAGGGTTCGCCCCAATAACGTTGACGGCTAAAAATAGCATCTCTAATTTTATAATTTATTTTACGTGTACCAAGTTTATTTTTTTCAATTGCATTAATAGCCACTTGAATTGCTTCAGGAACTTTTAATTTATTTAAAAAATCAGAATTTTTAATAGTTACAGATTTATCGATACAAGCACCTTGATTAATATCAGTATTATCAAAAATATTCGGTTTATCTAAATTAAATTTTTGTGCAAAATCCCAATCTCTCTGATCGCCACATGGAACAGCCATTATTGCACCAGTACCATAAGAGCCTAGTACATACTCAGAGATCCAAATAGGTATTTTTTTATTTGTAAATGGATGAATAGCATATGCTCCAGAAAAAACACCGGATATATTTTTAGTGTTTAATTGTCTATCTTTCTCAGATTTTAATTTCATTTGTTGACAATAATCATTTACTAATAATTTATTTTGTGGACAGGTAATTTTTTTTATTAAATCATGTTCAGGCGCTAATACTATAAATGATACACCATAAATTGTATCAGGTCTTGTGGTAAAAACTTCAATGGAATTGCTAAGATTGTCAAATATTTGAAAATGAATAGATGCTCCTTCAGATTTTCCTATCCAATTTTTTTGAATTTCTTTAATAGACTCTGACCAATCAATAGAATTTAAATCAGTCAATAATCTTTCTGCATATGCTGTAATCCTTAGTGACCATTGTTTCATTTTTTTTTGTTCAACAGGGAAATTACCTCTTTCAGAATAGCCATCTTTTACTTCGTCATTAGCTAAAACTGTTCCTAATCCTTCACACCAATTAACCCAGGTGTCTGATAAATATGCTAAACGATATTTTAACAACATATCTTGTTGTTTTTTTTCATCCCAAGAGGCCCATTCCAAGGCATTAAAAACAGGTGTGTCTTTATCACATGGAGATTTGACCTTTGCATTTCCATTGCGTTTAAACTCTTCAATTAGCTCAGATATCGGTAGAGCCCGATCATCTATGTTACAATAATATGAGTTAAATAATTGTTTAAAGATCCACTGTGTCCATTTATAATAAGATGGATTAGAAGTTTGAATTTCTCTTTCCCAGTCAAAAGAAAATCCAATTTTGTCTAACTGCTCTCTATATTTAGTTATATTTTTTTTTGTTGTAATTTCTGGGTGTTGCCCCGTTTCAATTGCATATTGTTCTGCAGGTAATCCAAAAGAATCATATCCCATGGGGTGTAACACATTGTATCCGTTTAATCTTTTGTATCGGGCATAAATATCAGAAGCAATATAACCTAGGGGATGCCCCACGTGTAGCCCTGCGCCAGATGGATATGGGAACATGTCTAAAACATAAAATTTTTTTTTCGTTGGATCTTCTGTAACTCGATAGGTTTTTTGTACAATCCATATTTTAGACCATTTTTTTTCTATTTCGTTAAATTTATAATCCATATGATATTATATATAATAAGTTAAATGTAAATATTAATAAATAATTTATTACATTGATTGATGAAAAATCTTCAACTATTTAAAATTATATTTTATGAGTTTAAAAACGGAGAGCTTTTTTAAAAGTCGTGTGATTAATTCACGAATATCAATTTTTTTTGCTACCACATTTTCAGTATTCATTATGGGGTTGTTAGGCATAATAGCTATCAATTATAATACACTGGGGATGAATTTAAAGGAAAACGTTAGCTTTAATTTAATACTTAATGAATCTGTTGAAGAACTACAAATACAACAATTGCTAAAGTCATTAAGTTTAATGCCCAGTATTAAGTCTGTGGATTTTATATCTAAAGAAGAATCAGCAAATCTTTTATCTCATAATCTAGGTCAAGATTTTTTGCAAGTTTTAGGTGACAATCCGCTTTCTAATATTATTGAGGTTAGATTTTTTTCAGATTATTTAATGCAAATCAATACAAAACATCAAATAAATGAATTTATAAATTACTCAGAAGTTGAGGATGTGATATATGATGAAAATCTAATTTCTTTATTGGAAAAAAACTTCACTAGAGTAGGAGGCTTATTAGTTTGTTTGGCAGGCTTATTTTTTCTCATAGCATTTGCTTTAATAAATAGTAATATTAGATTAACAATTTATGCCAAAAGATTTAATATTAAAACGATGCAATTAGTAGGTGCTACAAAAAAATTTATTCAAAAACCATTTTTAATATCTAGTTTAAAATCTACAATTTTAGCCTGTTTATTTGGGAACATGCTTTTAATTATTTTATTATCATTGGCACTTGAAAAATTACCAGACATACATCAATTGTTTTCCATTAATCAATTAATTGGTTTAATTCTGATGACATCTTTAATTAATTTATTTATTTCAATTTTCAGTACATGGATTTTTGTTAGAAAGTACTTAAATTTAAACACAGAAGATTTATATAAATAATATGGCAAATAAAAATTCATTTCTATTTAATAAATTCAATTATATTTTACTTATAATTAGTATTGTTGTAATTAGTATAGGCTTTATTTTAATGATAGGGGGAGGAGGGACAACAGATTTTGAATTTAACAAAGAGATATTTTCTGCTCAGCGAATTATCGTAGCACCGATTATAGTTATTATTGGATATATTGGCCTAGGTTTTGCAATATTTTATAATGATTGAAGAA
>MDSW01016660.1_pt1 | contig 12364 bp, 12 predicted proteins | sample 811171 | NCBI WGS metagenome assembly MDSW01 (sample SAMN05326641, study PRJNA326480) | marine metagenome | isolation source: seawater | place: Atlantic Ocean: North West | collected 2012
ATATTTGGGAAAAATGCTGCAACATTGTGAATCATTAGCAAGATATCGAGGCGACTATTTCCATTAGTATTTGTAAGATAGGACTCAAAAAGATTCCAATAAAACTGTCTTCTGATTAACTCCTCATCATAGGACATGCCATTGAATGTTATAAATACGCCAGGTTCATCTATAGTCCATTGTCTCCATTGACGGTTAAGATCTCTCATCATTTCATAATGAGAAATATTAGAATTAAAAAGATGAGTCTTCTTGTTTGTTACCATTGCCATTGGATGGGGTATCGCCCAAGGCAAGGGAGCACAACCAAGGTTTTGCTCGTCTTGAAGTTCTAAATCACGATTTGTTCGAATTGACCCACACTGTAGAATCTGAGCAAAGTCTTTATTTAGGCCCGTTGTTTCTGTATCGTAAAAGATTAAATTATTTATCAACTATCTATTAGGATCTACTTACATTAGATGACTCTACTTTAGATTTATCATATTCAGAATATTTACCTAGCTCATATCTTGCTACAGATCTTCTATGCACCTCATCAGGCCCATCAGCAAGTCGTAAAGTTCTCATACCCGCATACATTCTTGCCAATGGAAAAACTTGAGATACTCCAGCTCCGCCATGCATCTGAATAGCTCGATCAATTACATCACAGACAATGTTAGGCACAATGACTTTAATTTGCGCAATCTCGCTTGCTGCAACTTTATTTCCAACAGTGTCCATCATGTGTGCAGCTTGGAGTGTTAATAGTCTTGCCATATTAAGTTCAATCCTTGAATTAGCAATAATATCCATATTTCCACCAAGTTGAGCTAAAGGTTTACCGAAGGCTACTCTGCTTTGGGATCTTTCACACATCATTTGTAATGCTCTTTCACCTAAACCAACTGCTCTCATGCAATGATGAATTCTGCCTGGCCCCAATCTACCCTGAGCAATCTCGAAACCTCTTCCCTCACCGAGAATCATATTACTTTTTGGAACTCTCACATTAGTAAACTTAAGATGAGCATGTCCATGAGGAGCATCATCCCATCCAAATACTTCCATCATTTTCCTAACTTCAATACCTTTTGAATCCATTGGAACAAGAATTTGAGAATGTCTTTTATGTCTTGGTGAATCTGGATCTTGATCAGTAACACACATAAAAATTATAATTTTACAGCGTGGGTCACCTGCTCCAGATGTCCACCATTTTTCACCATTAATTACATATTCATCTCCATCAAGCACAGCTGTAGCTGCCATGTTTGTTGCATCAGAAGAGGCTACTCCAGGCTCAGTCATGCCAAAGGCAGATCTTATTTCACCAGCAAGCAAAGGTTTTAACCAAGTTTCTTTTTGCTCATCAGTTCCATATCGTTCCAAAACTTCCATATTTCCAGTATCAGGAGCTGAACAATTGAAAACTTCCGATGCAATGCCAACAGCTCCCATTTTCTCTGCAAGATGTGAGTACTCAAAATTGGTTAAGCCCGTGCCAAATTCACCTTCATATCCTGGCAAGAAAAAATTCCATAAGCCCTCAGCTTTTGCCTTTGCTTTCATTTCTTCCATTATTGGAGGAACACACCAGCGACCTCCTTCCTCAACTTGCTTCGCATAAGTTGCTTCATTTGGTCTTATTTCTTTATCAATAAAATTCGAAACCCTCTCGAGAAAGGATTGAACTTCTGGCTTTAAATCTCTCATTATCTTCCCCTTATTAATAGGTGTTATTTATAATATAAGTATTGTGAATGTTATAAAATAACTTTATTATTAGTTATCAAAATAATAGTTACCATAATAACTGCAAGCAACATGCAAAGCTATAGGATTAAACAAAAATGAAAATAAGTTCTTTTGATCTCAACTTATTTGTAATTATGAACTCCATTTATACCGAGGGTAGCCTTACTAAGGCAGCCGAGGTCGTTGGAATTACTCAACCAGCTGTATCCAATGCACTATCTAGATTAAGAGAAAAATTTGATGATGAGCTTTTTGTAAGAACAGGTGGTGGGATGGTCCCTACTCAAAAAACTGAAAACATAATTAAGGATATTCAAAATGCATTGCAACTAATGCAAAAAAGCGTAAATGAACCGGATGAATTTAATCCTGAGACTAGTCAAAAAACTTTTAGAATTTCTCTTGGTGATATCAACGAGGGTCGAATATTGGCAATCCTTATGGGTAAAATGGAAGAACAAGCTCCAAATGTGAAGCTTGAGTGCTACTACACCGCCAGGGACCAAGTGCCACATGCGCTGGCAACAAATGAATTAAGCTTTGCTGTTGATCCTTTTATTCCAAATTCAAAAGATACAAATTCATTAAAAGTATTTACTGATCAATTTGTTATTGCTCACCGTGCAAATCATCCTGTGACTAAAGTTTCAGAAATTACTTTGGATGAGATGCTAAATTTAAAATATATAAATATCTCAAATAGAAAACGTGGGGCATCTGTCGTTGAAATGGAAATGCAAAAAATGCAATTGCAACCTGAAATTGCACTTCGAGCACAACACTATTTAGTAACTCCTGAAATAGTCAGATCATCAGACCTATGTTTACTTTGCTCTGAGACTTTTGCAAAAAAACATGGTTTGAGCTACATCGAAATTCCTTTAAATGTTCCTCCTCTGGAACAGTACTTAATTTGGCATAGAAGTGATGATAATGATGGTTCCCATATTTGGATGAGAAATCTTATCGCGGAATCCTTTAAACAGGTTAGTGCACTCAAACCTTAGGAGCTTCACCATAATATAAAAAAGAAGCTATCTTAGGCCCTTTTATATATTTCTTTTTTAAGTCCTTGAATTTGAATCCTCCAGAAAGTATGAGCGCTTCAATATTTCTATTAAGATTACAACCTCCACCGATTTTTTTCCAAAATGGTGCAATTCGATTTTGCCATTTCTGAATGTTAGGCTCTGGAGCTAATCCATGCTCCATAAAGAAGAGTGATCCATTGGGTTTAAGTAATCTATAAGCCTCTGATAAAGCTTGCATTGGATCAGGTATGGTACAAAGACTGTATCCAATGACAACACTATCGAATGATGAAGATTCAAGGTCAATTGACTCTGCAGTTGTCTCGATAAATGAGATTTTTGATTGATAGTTTGAGGCTCTTGATTTTGCTATTGCTACCGAACTAACCGCTGGATCAACTCCAACAATCTCAATTACTTTGTCGAAATCATAAAAATCAAAATTAAGGCCAGAGCCTATTCCTATTTCTAAAACTCTGCCATGTGCTTTGGGGACAATCTGTGCTCTTTTTTTTTGAAAACCTTCCATGCTGCAACAACAATCCAGCAATTTTGGAAGAAAATACTTTTCATAAAGATTCATGCTTGACTCAGATCGTGTCCTGCGGTTCCAACTAAGCCACCATCTGAGGGAATTACTGCACCAACTGTATACGCACCAGCTCTTGAACATAAAAAAATTACCAGGCCTGCAATATCCTCAGGGGAACCAATTCTTTTTCTAGGATTCCTTGATGCTATCAAAGAGTAATCATGATTGACTGCTGCGCCTAGCATCATCGATTCATATGGGCCTGGAGCGATTGCATTTACTAAGATATTCTCTCCAACTAATCTTTTTGCCTGTACACGTGTTAAATGATGAACTGCGGCTTTTGAAGCTCCATACGCATAACTCTCTAAAGCTGGAACATTCAAGCCATCGATTGATCCAATATTAATAATTCTCGATGGATCCTCAATAGAAGCATTCATTTTTAAAATTGGAGTAAGTTTTTGAGTTAAGTAAAAAATACTCTTCACATTTAAGTCCATGACTTTATCCCAGCCCTTTTCTGAATATTTCGCATAGGGCTCTCCCCATGAAGCCCCTGCATTATTTATTAAAAAATCAATATGCTCCTCAGTGGACTCAATGTAATTAACAAAATTCGTCATGCCTTCCATAGTGCTTAAATCGCATGGAACTGGAATACATTCACATTCATACTTTTTAGATAACTCTTTAGCTTTTTCAATTAAAGCAGCCTCTTTTCTTGCTGTAATATAAACCTTAACACCATTAGCTAAAAAACCAGCTGCAATCATTTCACCAATTCCCCTAGAGCCACCGGTAACAATCGCAACTTTTCCTGACACATTAAACAGTTCTAAGATTTTCATAACTATCCTTTTAAATTTAAATATCTTCTTATGTTCTCTTGAAATGATTATGAATTCAATAGCATTACATTTAGAATACTTTGATGGAGTTAGCTTTAAATTTTACCCAACTACTGTTAGGGATCATAATTCTCGTTTGGGGAGCAAATAAATTTGTTGATCACTCCTCAGTTATTGCAAAACATTTAGGAATTAATGATTTAGTTATTGGTTTAACTCTTATAGCTGCAGGTACTTCAGCCCCTGAGATATTTGTTGCAATATCTGCAGTAATAAATGGAAATGAGAATATTGCTTTTGGAACAGCAATTGGCTCAAATATTTCAAATATTGCTCTTATTTTTGGAGTTTCATGTTTATTTTTTAATTCTCCATCTAAAACTCATTTATCAAATTTATTTCCTTTTGGTTTATCAATTTTAATGCTTGGTCTGATCATTGTTGATGGAATGATTTCATTCAGTGAGAGCATCGGTTTAGTGGGTCTATTTATTGTATTTATGTATATTCTGTTAAAAACTGAAGGAATACCTGAAGAAGAGCAATCTGAGTCTACCGCATTCACAAAAAGTCTTTTTTTATCAATGGTGGGTCTTGCAGGATTGATTGCCGGAGCAAATATCTCAATTATTTTTGCAGAAAATACAGCTGCTCTCTTAGGTATTTCAGAGTTAATAATTGGTCTAACTATAATGGCTTTGGGAACTAGTCTGCCAGAGTTAGCAGCAACTATTGCTGCATTAAGAAAAGGAAGACATCAGATGGTGGTAGGGAATATTATTGGTTCAAATGTCTTAAATTTAGTATTTGTTTTACCGATAATTGGGTTTTTTGGGACAATACAAATTAATCAAACGGTTCTCCAAAGAGACTTTTATATTTTGCTAGTTTTAAGCATAGTTTTTATCTTTTTAGCCTTTGCACTTACTAAACTAAGATTTGTAAAGAGCCTATATATGACTTCTGGAATATTATTGATCAGCAGCTATATCTTTTACATCAGTATTCTTGCTGGGATTGTATAAGAATTTCATATACAAGAAAAAGGATAACGATATTACAAATGTTGCAACTTCAAACACAAAAAATGCATTATAAAAAGTTGGTGTGCTTGGAATCAATGAGAATAAGTACCTGCCAAGCGCAATACTAAAAGTTAAAAATGCAAGGACTGATAAAATAAATGTTGTTATACCTCTGCTGAAAATAGCAAGAAAACATAAAAGACCTATAACCATATTTATTCCACCATACAAGCCAGCAACTTCTGAGTATCCAATTGTATCTGTAACTTGAAGCCCTACTGCTTTCATAAATGATGGGATGTCTCCAAACTCCAATGCATCTCTGACTGGATCTATTATTGCCCATGCGCCTATGCCAAAATATAGAACAGCGTAGATCAGCAAAAATAGCCTAATTATCCAAATCATAGTAAACCCTAAAAAATTTCGTTCTTTCTTTTATTGTGTCCAATCCTAACAACAAAACACATAAAGAGCGTTATAACAAACATTGTAATAGTATCTCTAGTAAAAGGAAGAAATGTTATAAAACCTATGATCTGAGTGATAGCAAAAGAAATACTAATTACATATATAGGCCATAATGGAGATGTAGGATTTTTGCCTGAAAAATGCCTATATATGAAATAATTCAATGTAAGGAAAAAAGCTGGCAGAATAACTCTAGCCCTATATTCAGACATCTCTTCTTTATTAAACCCACTTGCAAGAAATGCTACTGGCAATTGATCATAAAAAAATAAATGAATAACTGTCCTCATAGCTGTATACAAGCCAGCAATTAGCAATGAATACTTGATTAACCTTTCCATCAAAACACTAGGATACACCTAAAGTATTGAATTTTTAAATTTTAAGCAGAATGCTAATTATAGCTAATAACGGAAATGCTTGATTTTGTCCCTGCTATTTTTTAGATCTGTCATCGCATCGATTCCAATTTCAAGGTGTTGCTTAGCCCATTTTGATGTCACAGCCTGGTCCGATTTTTCAGTTTTAACACCGTCTGGTGTAACTGGAACATCTGATACCAATAACAAGGCTCCTCTTGGGATTTCATTGTAATGACCAACGATGAAGATAGTCGCAACCTCCATATCAATTCCAATGGCCGTTGTTTTTTTTAGCTTCTTTAAGAAATTTTTATCATGCTCCCACACTCTTCTATTTGTTGTGTATATGACTCCAGTTCGGTAATCAGTTCCAGCATCTAATATTTTGTCTGATACGAATTTATGTAGTTTAAAAGATGGTAATGCTGGAACCTCTGGAGGAAAATAATCATTTGAGGTGCCATCACCTCTAATTGCAGCGATAGGAAGAATTAAATTACCAATTTCAGAAGAATCTTTTAATCCACCACATTTGCCAAGAAAAAGCACTCCTTTTGGCTGTCTTGCAACCAATAAATCCATCACCGTGGCAGCATTTGGGGAACCTATTCCAAAGTTAATAATACTTAATCCTGCATCATTTGTGCATGAGGACATAGGTCTATTTTTACCTTGAATATCACAATTAAATTGATTGGCAAAGTCTTCAATATAGTCCTGAAAATTTGTAAGCAGGATATAGTCTCCAAACTTATCTACAGGCATGCCTGTATATCTTGGAAGCCAATCTTTGGCTATTTCGTATTTATTGTCCATAAGACATTATAGACGATTTAATAAAATTGCTATTTGAGGATGATTATTGGTGATTAAATGCGTTAATTAAGATTCCAATCCTCAATAATCATATCCGAAGCTTTTTCACCAATCATGATGGTAGGCGCATTTGTGTTACCACCTACCAAAGTAGGCATAATAGAAGCATCTACAACCCTTAACCCCTTCATATTATGGACTTTCAACCTGCTATCAACTACTGACAAGGGGTCATTTCCCATCTTACAGGTTCCCACAGGGTGATAAACTGTATCTGCTCCCTCGCGCATAGCTTGCTCTATGTCTGCATCATCATTAATATCTATTGGCCTCTGTGTATGTTCGGATATGTACTTACTAAATGGCTCAGCACCAAGAACTTTCATCATAATCTTATATCCATCAATCATGTCTTTCATATCATCAGGATGACTAAGGAATTTTGGGTCAATTAAGGGATCAGCAAATGGGTCTGCAGATGCTAAAGTTACCTCACCTCTAGATTTCGGTCTTAACAAGCAAGAATGACAACTCATACCTGTTCCCCAAAGCAGTGTTCTGCCGTGATCAACTATCATTGCTGGAGCATAGTGAAATTGAATATTCGGAATATCTAATTCGTCTTTGGTTTTTACAAAAGCACCAGCCTCTGCCACGGTGGAGGTAAACAGGCCAGTTTTAGTGAAAAGATATTTTAAAATCTCATACGGATATTTAAGAAATATATTTTTTAAGCTAAATCCAATCAATTTCATGGAGTTGTACTTATGGACCGTAATGTAGTCAATATGATCTTGAAGATTTTTTCCTACGCCAGGAAGGTCAACATGATGATCAATGCCATGTTTACTAATCTCATTAGCTGGCCCCACTCCTGATCGTAATAGTATTTGCGGAGACCCAAATGCCCCAGAAGACAGAATGACTTCTTTTGAAGCATTGATTGTGAAAGAATTGTTATCGCTATCAATACATTCAACGCCTTTTGCTTGATTGTCATCGATTAAAATTTTATTGACTTGGGTGTCAGTCATGACTGTAAGATTGTCTCTATCGAGTACTGGTACCAGATACGCTTTAGCTGCACTGCATCTCTTGCCGTTAATTTGGGTTGTTTGATAATAACCAAAGCCTTCTTGCTCTTCTCCATTGAAATCTTCATTGTAGTTATATAACTTTGATCCAGCCTCAACAAAAGACTTGCATGACTCCGGTTGATGACGAATATCACAAACATTTAATGGTCCATTTTGGCCATGATATTCATTATTATGAACTTCATTGTGCTCAGCTTTTTTAAAATAAGGTAGCACTTCATCATACGACCAACCATCATTTCCAAGCTCTGACCAATGATCATAATCCCATCGATGACCTCGAACATATAACATTGCATTAATAGAGCTCGAACCACCTAATGTTTTCCCTCTGGGTTGAAATCCTTTTCTATGTTCTTGACTCTCACTTGTCATTTTATGAGTACCTCCAGCAGAATCTACAACCACTGACTCTGGCTCGGTGATTGTTACTTTTTCAAATTCCTTTTGTGGAACAGTATCATAAGACCAACTGTATTTACTTTGGGTCATCCCAAAAGCAAAGCCAATAGGTACATGCAATCTTGGATCGCTATCCTTTGAACCAGCTTCTATCAAACAAACTGATGTATTTGGATCTTTACTTAACCTATTAGCTAGAACACATCCAGCAGAACCAGCACCTAAAATAACAAAATCAAAATTTTTCATAATCTAATGATATTTGAATTAAAAAAAATTAGTAGCCTTATTTTGAATCAAAATATAAAGAACTTATATTCCTGAAAAAGCAAATCCTGGAGCCAAAAATACCCCAAAGGAACCAGGCCATGGTGATGCTGGAAGCGGTTGATTTTGTGACATGATTACACCGACTAGACCTGTTTTAGGGCTTACAAAAAAGTTAGTGCCATAAAAACCACTCCAGAAAAAATCATTATCTCTGTCAAAAAGGATAGTTTTTTTAGCATTTATCACAACGCCCACACCTAAACCAAAACCCATGCCATCAACTTGACTTGATAGAACTCCTGACTGTATATGGGGATATGACATTAAAGAAATTGATTCGGATGACAAAATTCTTTTTCCATCGTAAATGCCACCATTCCAAAGCATTAAAGCAAATTTAATATAATCTTCTGCATTTGAAACAAGGCCACTACTTCCTGGTGTCCAATCTAATGGATTGCTCCTTGGAGTTTCAATAAGTGTTAAATTGAAGGTGCCATTTCGAGAATAAACTTCAGCTATTTTATTGTCTTTATTTTCTTGGCTTAAGAAATTAGTTTGAGTCATGTCTAAGGGCTTAAAGATTCTTTCTTCAAGAAATTGATCAAATGATTTTTGAGATGCTATTTCAATTATTCTGGCTAAAATATCTGTTGACCATCCATAGCGCCAAATCTCTCCAGGTTGCTCAAAAAAAGGTAGTTGTAATATTTTGTTAACCCTATCTTCAAGACTACCTAGCCCCTTATAAATATCATTTTGTGCCCACAGTTTTGCAAGCTCCGATTGATCTTTGTTATCTACAGAGTCGTTATAGCCAGCTCCAGAACTAAAGGTAAGTAAATCTAAAATGGTTATTGATCTTTTTAGAGGTTCTGTAACAAATTCATTATCCAGCATCTGATTATCAGGAAGGGCTACTCTAATTTTATTTGCTAGGGGTAAGTATTGCTCTATAGGATCATCAAGTTTTAGTTTACCCTCCTCAATTAAAATTAGTGTTGCGACTGCAGTTATAGGCTTAGTCATAGAGGCAATCCTAAATCTTGTATTAGTTTGCATGGGAATACGATTATCAATATCAGCCATACCTTTAGCTGTTGCATGAATTATTCGCCCATTCTTTGCAAAAATAGCCACGTAGCCTGCATCTGCCTTTCGAAGAATGTTTATATCAAAATAAAAATCAAGAGCTGCACGAGAAAACCACGAAAGGTTCTCTTGCTCTTTAATTTCAGCATTAGCGGAAGGTAATATTGGTAAGCTAACTCCGGGATTTAAATATGAGATTATAAAAATAAAAGAGGATAAGCTGATAAAAATAAAAAATCCAAGAACAAACTTTTTCATCATTTTATTATATTGGTAGGGATGGAGGGAGTCGAACCCCCACACCTTTCGGCACTTGGTTCTAAGCCAAGCGTGTCTACCAGTTCCACCACATCCCCAGAAAGAGAAAGAATTATATTACAGAATCATGAAATATTAAGAATTTTTATCCAATCCTAACAAACTAGGAATAAGGTATTTCATTTTTTCTTTTTCGATGAGCTAAAATAAGAATTAAAGCTAAAAATACTTCTCCAAGAAAAACAAAAAGGCCAAAGAAATTAAACCCTTCATAATAAAAACTTACTAACCGTCCAAAGGCAATAAAAATCATAATATAAGCAATAAAGATTGCGATTGAAACAAGACGGTAAGAAAATGCATATCGTATTAAAAAATAAGCATATGCAAGAAATGATCCAGCAAATAATGATCGAAACTCTGATGCAGTTTCTGGATTAGTTGCGACTACAGGGATAAAACCAAGATCAGTTAAATCAGGTTTAAACATAACGTAGCATCCAATAATGAATAAACATAGGGCTGAAAAAATGATGGAGAGTCTTAACATCTACAAAACCCCAAGAACAAATAATGCTAAGAAAAATGCAACCACGCCCATGGCTAACCAAAAATATAATTCTTTTGTATTACCAAAACGATAAGCATTTATAGCCAAGCCCCAGCAATATAATGGGGCTAAAGTGATGATGATTGAGCTAATTAGTATAGCAATCGGTATAAATGCCAATACTAAAAATAATTGAAGTACCAATTTATTCATAACCTAATGGAACATAATTATGAAGCAAGTGTCAAATTCTTATGAATTTTCGAGCCAAATTGGAGAAGTCCATGCTCTTTCCTGAATAAATTTTGGAGTTTCAAAATCTTGATCATCTATGCAATAACTAGGATTACTCATACACAATTGATGAGACCACCTACATGACTTATTAGCTACAACTCTTGCGTAATAGTAAGCATTTTCCTTATTATCAAAATTGGGGTCATCCCAAACAGCACACATTGATTTTTCTCCCTTTCCTATTACCTCACATGAAGATTCATCTAATGTTGTTTGTTGATAATCAATAACATCAACAATCGTTGTATGCACCTCATCGCCCTTTAAGACTCCTTTGATTATTTGTATCTTCTCAAGATATTGATTTTCAAGACTAGCATCTGCTTTTGCGCTAATAAAAATACTTAAATTAGACATGTTAGTTGCATCAAGCGTTGCACCCATTGGAACGCCTTCTTGATAAGCTTGCGAAATAGCACTCGGAGAATCACATAAACTTTTGTTAAGGTTGCCCCCAGCAAAAAACCTTACTAGAAAGCGGGGCCCTGAAGTTCCATAAACCTCTTTTCTTTGCAATGCTTGAAAAATTGAACTTCTGCTATTTTCTTCAGCCCATACCACCGCTAGCCCACCAGGATTAAATTCAATATCATCTGGCAGGCCCTGAGGGATAGTATTTCTAAATGACTTTCCAGCACCTCCATGACCCTCAAAAAATTCCTCATCAGTTGCCCCTGGAATAGCTAAATGAGTGTCTGTGCTTCCAATAAAGCCATACTTGAAAGGATTTATGTTTTTATTTTCTTTAATTTTTAAGCCTTTATTTAAAGCATCTCTGACATAACTAGACCTTGGAGCCGGAGATAAATCATTGCTAAATTTGGCTCTGAAATCTTTATACGGCAATTGCTCAAAAGAACATAAAGGTTCATCTGAATCTATCGCACATTCTGAACTTCCTTTATGTTGAAATATTTCAATAAGAGGTTCTTTTATGTTTTGGATAAACAACTCATCTTGATTCGGCTCTTCAAACATAAATCCATTACTCAAATTAGAATTATGTGGAATGACTACATAATCACAATCTCCTGAACATTCCTGATCAAGCGCACTCCAAAGTTCTTGCCGTGAGGGTGCATCCAAGAAGCTTACTGGAGAAAAAGGAACATTTGAATTATTAAATATAATATTTCTATGAAGATTACTCCCTGAATAAACTGCCCCTGTCCACTCATACCCAATGAAAGAGGTAAACTTACAATCTTCTGACCTATCGTAATGCTTTTCAGCTGCTTCAATTGTCTGTAACCATGGAACTTGGGCTTCTGCAAGACACAATTCTCTGTTATTACCACACATTCCTAGAGACTTACCTAAACTTGCTTTCGCATTTATGTAGAAATATGAAAGCCTAGGAAATTCTCTATATAACCTACAAGTAAGATTATTAAAATATTTACTGTCTGAATCTGTACACATCCTAACCTCACCTAAGAGTTCTGCATGATCAGTAACTGCAGCAAAGTCTAGTGGCTTATTAAGCTTGGATACTCTGGAGCTAGTTCCATCGAGATTGTATGGCTGAAGGTATAAAGGTTTTCCTTTTGCATATAAATAAGCATTCTCA
>MDSW01052810.1_pt1 | contig 12364 bp, 13 predicted proteins | sample 811171 | NCBI WGS metagenome assembly MDSW01 (sample SAMN05326641, study PRJNA326480) | marine metagenome | isolation source: seawater | place: Atlantic Ocean: North West | collected 2012
CCTACTCCTACTCCTACTCCTACTCCTACTCCTACTCCTACTCCTACTCCTACTCCTACTCCTACTCCTACTCCTACTCCGGATCCAACTTCCACAGGAATTCGAAACCTAGTGACTCATATTTACACCACAATCTTAGGCCGAGATCCAGATGCAGGCGGCTTTGAATACTATTCGGGTGTACTTGCCCAATCTAGAAATGTTCAGACCTGTCAGAACACTTTCCGATCCTTCCTCACCTCCTCTGAGTTTAGAGGTAGAAATCTAAATCACACTCAATACGTAGAGGTTCTCTACAAGGGTGTATTTAATCGAACTGCAGATTCGGGCGGAAAAAACTATTATGTGGGTCTTTTGAATTCTGGAGCAATGTCGAAAGATCAGTTAAGAGAGACTTTCATCAACCATCAAGAGGCGATTAACTATTGCTCTTCCTCACTTAGGTAAAAATTGATTCCTAAACTCCGTGCCAGTGGTTATGCTGGTACGGAGTTCTCATTTTTATTCTTGGACGTTATTGCACCCGAAATGAATGCAAAGTTGTTGAGCGGGAATATCATTTGGGTTTTGAGGAGATGGCCGCCGAAAGCTTTTGCGGACTAAGTAGAGTTGCGTCACTTCTCTAGACAGATTCTCGAAATTCAGAACTAGAACACTTCGAAAAAAATTGAAGCCCAAGAAGACCCACGTTACAAACGGATGCATGTCATGGCCACTGCTCCTCCACTTCCTGTTCTTCTCCATCGCGCTCTTAGCACTTTCCAAAGGAGCAGACTACTTTGTCACCTACTCCTCTCGCATGGCAAAACGCTTTGGAATCTCGGACATGGTGGTGGGTCTAACTATCACTTCTATCGGAACCTCTCTTCCCGAATTGGCCGCCTCCATCTCTGCTGCCTTTAAGGATCACACCCCTGTCATCATCGGCAACGTGGTGGGAAGCAACATCGCAAACATTGGCCTGATCCTCGGGCTGGCCGCAATGATTCATCCCTTCTTCACCGAAAAGAAGCTTCATTTCCGCGACAGCATGGTCATGCTTGGCAGCACTGTCCTCTTTTTGCTTTTTACATGGAATGGAAGTTTTGAACTTTGGGAAGGCCTGGTCTTCCTGATCCTTTATGCCGCATACATGGTTCAAATCATCAAATCCGACCGCGATCCCAATCAACCGGGTGGCCTTGAAGACAAACACAAACTTCCCTTCATCTGGAAACCCTTTCTTTGGGAAGCCTTTGTCACCGCACTTTCCTGCTTGGCCGTGGGATTTGGCGCAAACTATTTGATCAACGAAGCCATTGTACTCTCACAACAAATGGGCGTCTCCGAAAGCGTCATCGGCCTCACCCTGATTGCGGTGGGCACATCCCTCCCCGAACTTTTGGTTTCAGTCAGTAGCGTTCGTCAGGGCAAAGCTGAAATGGTCATTGGGAATATCCTGGGCAGCAACATTGCCAACCTGCTCCTCATTCTAGGTGCCAGCTCCATGATCAATGTGTTGCAAGTTTCAAAGTCCGACGTTCTCATCATGACTCCCATCATGATTCTGTTCACTCTTTTGGGTGTGGGATTTATTTTTTCAAAACGCGACATTGCAAAAGTTCAAGGTGGCTTCTTGATGGCCCTTTATTCTGGATTTGTGGTGCTTGCTTTTTTTCAAGGCTGGAGTTGATAAGCACTAACCTTGACGGTTTTCGAAAAACGTCAACCACTTTTGAGCTTTCGCCTCTAAGCTGTCGGTTTTCTTTCCCAATCTCAATCCACTTTGCTTTTCCAAACCAATCACACCCCAAGCTTGCACCTGAGCATCCTTGTCCCCAAGCATGGTTCGATAAACTTTCTTCCAATCTTTTGGAGGTTGCATCACCAAAGCTTTTGCCAAATAGGGACGAATCCAAAGACTGTAAGTTCCTCTGAAGTTTAACTGGTGATTGAGAGCTTCATAAATTTTTTCCGAGTAACCATCGTCCTTCAACTCAATCAAATTCCGAATGGCTTGAGTGCGAACCACCAAAGACTTGTCAAAAAGCAGTTTGCGAGACCACTTTTGAGACAAACTTTTAAGTGAAGTAGCGTTCAACGCCACCAGCGCGGCATTTCTCATGTACCAGGCCTTCGACTTCAACGCGATTTCCACATCCTTTTGAAACTTGCGTGCGTCTTTCCGAGCCATCTTCTGAAGAGACTGCCACTTTTCAGACAAAGAAGACTCTTCAGAAAATGCTCTTTGCTTGAGATGACCGTAAGAATCTGAAATGGATTTTGGAGTGGACGCAAAACTGGGAAGAGCTACAAAAAATGTAAAAACACAGGAAGTTAAAATATTGATGACAGAATTCTTCGATTCCATCATCTAAGACTTCAACTCGTCCGCTTCTTCAGCGATTTTGTCGGGATCCAACTCCCCTTGCAAAGCTTCGTCGGCACTTGCGGTTTCATCTGTTCCCAACATTGAGGACAACTCCGAAACCACTTTGTCGGTGTCCAAATCTTTAGAAGCCAACTCGGCAAACAGATCATCCACTTCGGCCTGGTCCACCGGTGCAGCCGGAGGCTCTTCACCTTCAGGGGCAGGGGCGGCGGCGGCTTCGACGACAGGTTCGGGAGCTGGCGGCTCTGGTGGCGGCTCTGGTGGCGGTTCAGGTTCGGGAGCGGCCTCAGCAACAGGTTCCGGTGCCGCTTCAGGCTCCGGGTCAGGTTCGGGTCCTTCCACGTCGGGATCCTTCCCAACCGCTTCTGCAAATTCTTTGACCAAATCTTCCGACTCTTCCGGCTCAGGAACCTCAGCGGCCTCTTCCGCAGAAGGAGCACCCCCACCTTTCAATCGATCCAACTCTGTTTTTAAACGAGCATTTTCCTCTTTATAAAGAGACAAGTCCGCAATGTCGTCTTCCAAAACTTCGTACTCGGCCAGTTTGGCTTCCAATTCAGAAATGCGTTCCAAATGCTCTTTGCTTCCGCCGGCGTCTCCACCACCACCTTCAGCAGCTACGGCTCCAGGATTGGCAGCAGCTTCTTTCAGTTGGGCTTCTTTTTCTTGGAGGGCCGCTTTCACTTGAGCCAATTCTTTTTTTGCAGCTTCCAACTCTTGAGAGTTGACGGCAGCGCCCCCGCCTTCTGCCGAAGGGGCGGATCCCGTAGATGCAACTCCAGCCGCAGCACCATCCCACTGGTTGGTTTTTTCTAAAATGCGATTGAGGATTTCTTCAATTTGATCGGAGTTGGCGCTAAGAGACACCCCCGCTCCTGATGATTTGGGTTTTGCCGAAATCGAGCGAAACACCAAGAAGCCGATAAGACCAATAACAATGACCGCAACCCATTGAATGATAGCAGCATTGTGAGCGATGAAAGTTCGGAGAAGAGTTAGACCATCCACCCTTAAATTTTGAGGGTCCCATTGAGAGAGGTCAAGAGATCGCCCTTGCCCCTGGACGGAGGTCAGAGAATTTGAGGATTATGCTTTTGCGCGAGGTCGTGCTTTAGAGATGACCTTTTCAAACTTCAAAGCTTTGCTGTTGTAGCATTGACAGATCAATACGATTCCGAGAAGCCCAAATAAAAAACAAGAAATAAGTGCCATAAAAACAAGCTAACACGAAACGCAGAGGGGCTCTAGTTGAAATGAGATTTTCCAGCCCAAAGCACTTATGGATTTTTTATTTTTTCTTTTGCAAAAGAGCCACGTAAAAACCGTCTCCCACCGATGGTCCAGGAAAAAATTCCTTTTCGAACTTCAGTTCGAAATCGGGATGAGCCGCCAAAAAACCTTCCACCTGTTTGAGGTTTTCCGAGGGAAACAAAGAGCACGTGGAATAAACCATTTCTCCACCGGGCTTCACCATTTTGGAGTAATCCGCCAAAATGCTTTTTTGGATTTTCTCCAACTCGCGAAGCCGCTCGAGAGTGAGTTTCCACTTGGTGTCCGGATTGCGGCGAAGCACTCCCACACCCGTACATGGAACATCTAAAAGCAAGCGGTCCGCTTTTCCATGAAGTCTTTTGATCACTTTCGAGGACTCAATGGGGCGAATCTCTAAATTCTGAACCCCGGCCCGACGGGCACGCAGCTTTAGCTGGCTCAATTTATTTTCCTGAATGTCCAAGGCAATCACTTTGCCCTTGTTCTTCATCATGGCGGCCATTTGCAAAGACTTTCCACCGGCACCGGCGCAGGCATCAATCACCCAATCTCCAGGCTGCGGATTTAACGTCAAGGCCGCCTCTTGAGAGTGAAGGTCTTGAACCTCAAAGTGCCCAGCTTTAAAGGCTTTGGTTTGAAACACATTCTTTCGCTCGGGCAGCATCACCGCCAAATCCGAAACCTTTTGTGACCGGATCCCTTCATCTGCAAGCTCATCCACCAAATCTTGAGGTGATGAAATCTTCAAAGTGTTCACGCGCAAAAAAACCGGAGCCATTTCGTTCAAACTGGATCGCAATTCGGCCCAACTCTCTTCGCCCCGTTGTCGAACCATCTCCTGATCCAGCCAATCTGGGATGGAGTGCTGCTCTTGCGGCGTCAGTTCCGAGACAAAATCTAAAATTTCCCCACGCTTTCCGCGAACCGGCGAGTTCTCCACCTCAAAGCTGTCTTGAAAGGCTTCCAACCAAATAAAGATTAAGATTTTTAGCGCTGACGGATCAAACCCCAGCTTTTTCTCTGCCAATGCATAGAGCAAACGGTAGTTGCGAACCACCTCATAGACGGTTTCCGCAACCGCACGGCGGTCGCGACTGCCCCACCGACGGTTGGATTTGAAAGTTCTTTCCAAAACCTTGTCGGCGTAATAGCCCTCTTCAAAGATTTGCCTTAAAGCTTCGTGAATTCCCTGAAGAATCGGCGGATGAATTTGAATTTTAGCCATATTAAAACGAAAAGACCGTTCCTGCGCCCAAGTAGAGGCCTGAAAATTGACCGTCTTTCAAAAGGTGAAGCTCGTTTTTCAAACCAAACTCCAATTGAAATCCCACGGTGTCCACCACATCAAAAAACCGAGCTCCAGCCAAGATCTGATAATCCAAAGCCAATGCAGATTCATCGCGAATTTGCTTCATAAAAATTCCAGGTCCCAATCCTGCGCCAAAGAACAACGGGAATCGAGAGTTGGCATCTGGAAAGGCCAGAATGGCCAAAAAGCTCAATTTTTGAGCGTTGCCCTCATTGAAACTGTAATTGGTAAAATCTGCGCGAAATAGCAAATCCATGGAGTTCACCCACTCCCCCATGCGGTAGGTAACGCCCAAATTGACCTTACCGGTGTCTTCTTGATCGGAGGCGCCCCAGTTGTAGCTGTTGCTGTCCAGAAAACCACCCAAATGAAGGGCCAAATACCGAGGATCACTTCCCGAGGCGGCAGATCTTCGAACAGGAGCTTCCTGCTTTTTTACTTCCTGGCGTTTTTGAAAGTATTCAGAGGCTCTCTTCTTTCCAACAGGAGGTTCTTCCTTCTCATCGGTCACATCCACCATCTGAGAAGATGCACGGTGGATGGGTGTCCATCCCATTCCAAAAATCATCAAGGAAATCGCTGAAATCTTTAAAAAGTGGGTCATGTTGTCCTCCAGATCTCCTTATGCTAAACCATCCTTCAAGCGACCTTTCAACCAATAAGTGAGTTGTTCATGAAATGCCCCCACTGTGGACAAAATAAACAAAAAGTTTTGGAGACACGGGAGCGAGAGGATGAAATCCGTCGCCGCAGGGAATGCCTTTCCTGCCAGTTTCGATTCACAACTTCAGAAGCCGTTTTGATTCAATACCCTCACGTCATCAAAAAAGATGGTCGCAGGGAGCCCTTTTCCAAAGAGAAGCTGCGCCGAGGGATTTTGGCCGCTTGTAAAAAACGGCCTGTGAGCGTGGGGCAAATCGAAAACCTGGTGATGCACATCGCTCGATGGGCGCAAAGTTCCCCCGAGAAAGAGCTTTTGGCTCAAAGTATCGGACAGATTGTAATTTCCGAATTAAAGAAACTGGACGACGTGGCCTTTGTTCGCTTCGCAAGTGTTTACAAAAGTTTCTCTTCTGTGCCAGAATTTTTCGATAACCTGATGAAGGAGGAGACGGATGGGCCAGCGTAGAGAATCGAGAGAAATGGCTCTCCAGGTGTTGTTTCAGCAGGAGTTTGCTCCGGACATCCAAATTGAGGATGCTTTGAATCTATTTCGCTCGTCCTTTGATGCTACGGAAGATGTGTGGAATTACTCCACGATGATTCTTCGTGGCGTGGCCCAACACAAGATCGACATCGATGAGGTCATTCAGGGCGCCAGTTCTCACTGGAGTCTAAAGCGTATGGCGCTGACGGATTTAAACATCATGCGCATCGCCACCTTCGAGTTGCTGTATGCGGAAAATCCACCTCCACCACTTGCGGTGATTGATGAGGCCATTGAAATTTCAAAAAAATACGGCACGACAGATTCCGCTTCTTTCACCAACGGAATTTTAGATCAGATTCGAAAAACAAAGCTCAATCAAAAGTGATTTGATTCAGGGGGGACAAAGTGGAGACGGTATTTTCCAAAGGCGCTGAATTGTGGGTCCTTCCCGAAATTGAAAACTCGCCTTGGCGCTGGTCTTTCGAGTGGTCCCTAAATTTTCAAATCGAAAAGTCATTGAAGCACACTTCGGCCTCTATGCCTCAAAAAGCCTTAGAGATTTTTAAAGAATGGGAAGTCCATGATTTTGTCGATGAAATGCAGACCACTTCCCCTTGGACTTTGATTGGCAGTCAAGATTTGCTCCCCACCACCTGGGTGTTGATTTCAAAAAAGCTGGATGAAAAAACCTTTGCGAAAGAACTGGACCGAGCCTGGGAGGGATTGGGAAAACCCAAAACCCGGATTTTCCCGTCGAAGGAGTGGACAAAACAGCGGTTGAAAGGGTTAAAATCAAAGTGTGCGAATGCAGACGCCACCGAAATTGCAATCGAAAAAGGAGATTTCGTTTGAGCTTAAAAAAGTGGAGCCTGGAAAAAATTAAGTTTTTAATGGATCACGTGGAAGACTTTGTCGACGACAATGGCTCTCACCAAGTCCGTCGAACCGCAAAAGAGTTTGAAGCCAGCTCACAAATTGAAGCTCAAAGCGAGTTGACGGTTTCCGAGCCCGACTCTCACCAAACACCCAATCGCGTTCTGGAGCGTTTGGTGCCTTACTATGAATTTGGTTTTCTGGCACAAAAATCCTACAGCGAAGATGAGGAAAAGTGGTGGATCACCGAGTTCTTTTGGAAGGGCAACCTGTTTAAACTCCGCGTGGAAGATCAGATTGAAGTTCAAGATTTTATTCCTTCCATTTCACCTATGGAAATTCGCAGAGGAAAAGCTCCTTTGTTTTTAAAAGGTTTAAATCTAGAGTTTATTGAGTGTCCCAAAGAGTCCGACGTGTTTGTTTTGCGCCCCAGTTTTTCGGCGGCTTACTTTTTGGCTTCCAACCTGCCCGAACCGTGGATCGAAAGCCATTTGGAAAACACCCGCAAACTGATCAACAAGTCGTTTAACTTCTGATGGGACTGTCACCTTACTTTGTTTACATCCTTTCTGATGGCACCGGCGAAACCGCCAGCACCATGGTGCGAGCGGCATTGGTTCAGTATGGCGAAAAAGACATTCAAATTGTTCGCTCGAAAAACATTCGCACCGAGGATCAAATTCGCTCTTTGATGGAAGATGTTTTTCAAAGAAAAGGCATGGTGGTCTACACCATGGTCAGCCCTCACATGCGCCGGGTGGTTTTTGAATCGGCCTCTGAAAAAGGCATTCCCGTAGTGGACTTGATGGGCCCTCTTTTAAATGCCATGGATCAGTTTTTTGATGTGGAAAATTCAGAGCACGAAGCCGGTTTGCTTCGCGCTGTGGACGAACGTTATTTCAAGCGGATTGAAGCCATCGAGTACACGGTTCGCCATGATGATGGAAAGACAGTCAATGACTTGGCTCAAGCAGACATTGTCCTGGTGGGAATTTCCAGAACCAGCAAAACTCCCCTGTCGATCTTTTTAAGTCACAAAGGATGGAAGGTTGCCAATGTGCCTTTGGTGCTAAACAGTCCCATTCCAGAAGAGCTTTACAAAATCGACCAACGACGCATCGTCGGCTTAACGATTGATCCTGATTCGCTAAAGCGCATTCGCAAGCGCCGTTTGGAAAAGTTTGGCCAAGATCCTGGCGGCGAATACGCCACCTTGGATCACATTCAAAAAGAATTGGATTACTCCAAAGAGGTCTTTAAAAAGAACCGCCGCTGGCCCGTGTTTAACGTCACCGACCGGGCACTGGAAGAAACGGCCGCCGAGATCATTCGCGTGGTGGCCAGCCGCCTGGATATTCCCTACACCGACACTCTTTAAGAAGAGGTGGCCTGCTGCTGAAGAGCACCCAAGATGGTGTCGTACATCATGCGGTTGCGTTCGTTTTTCAAGCAGTACATGTTCACATTGACCGAGTACTTCAGATCTTCCACTTGCACACGAAGCATTCTTCCGCCGCGCACCTGCTTTTTGATCGCATGAGAAGGCAAGAAGCCCCAACCCAGTCCACTTTCCACAACGCGCTTTACGGTTCCCACGTTGTCCGTGGAAAACACCGGCTCCACGTTCAGTCGGTTTTCTTTGACTCGAGTTTCAAAAAGCTTTCGAAATCCCGGATAGGTTTCTGTAAAGGACACCACCGGCTTGGTTGTAAACTCACTCATAGAAATAACGTCGGGAAGAGTGGTGTCTTTTCCCGAACCCACCAACCACATTTCATCGTTGAACAAAAAATGCTTTTCGTAATCGGGGAACTCAATGCCGAACTCGGATCTCATGTCAGGAAGGATCACCACATCCACCTGTCCACTTCTCATGTCATTGATGATTTTGTCCCCTTTGCCGTAGTTCAAATGAAGTCGCAGTTTGGAATTGTGTTTTAAAAACATTCCCATAATGGGTGACACCAAAAACAATCCAATGGAGTTGTAGGTGCTGATGCGAAGTTCACCCACCAAATCTTGTGATGTGGTTTGAATGGCCACTTGCGCCTGTTGGGTCAGGTGCAAAATTCGCTTTGCATAATCATAAAGAATTTGTCCGGGCAAAGTGGGTTTCACTTGCCGCGTTCCTCGAACCAGAAGATTCACTCCTTGTTCTTCTTCCAAATTGCGGATCTGTTGGCTCACTGCGGGTTGAGTGAGAGAGAGTTTTTCGGCCGCCGCAGTCATGCTGCCCTCGGCAATGACAGTTACGAAAGTGGTCAACTGCTGGTGGTTCATTGCACCTCCTATTGAAAACCATTATAAAATTAACTTATATAAATTCAAACATTCTTTGATGATTATTTGTAAATACATGAAATAACGTGGTTTTTTCAGTATAAATTCTTCTTATTCGTAGCTTAAAGAGATTCTTTGTGGACGGCATGCTCTGTTCTCGCTATCCCAGAGTCACAAGCCCATCGGGGATAGGCTTTTGACTCTTGGGGGAGAGTCTCAATTTCAAAAAATCAGGTGGAGGGGAGAAGCATCCGAGAGGGTGCTTTTTTTTGCTCTAAAATTTTTAGCCCCTCCACCGGAAAACCAAGATCCATTCCTCAAAACAGACAAAAGCCCAGTGTTTCAAAGTGAGAAAATGCAACTCTTCTTTCCTCAAAATGGGATGGTCCCCTATAATGTGGAAAAGACTTCGATAATTTAGAAGGAGTGCCACTTTGTCCATTCTCATGCGTCCCCTTGTCTTTTTCTTGATCGCAATTTCTTTCACTTCCGCGGTCTTTTTTTCGCCGTCTTCAGAGGCCAAACGATTTCGAAACGCCTATGTGAGCTTTGAACTTCCCAAAAACTGGGATTGCAAATTGGAAGGTGCCGAGTGGGTCTGTGAGAGCAGCTACACCAAGAAACTCCGTGAAGCCATTATCATTCTAACTGCAAAGGAAGTAGGTCCTGCAGACACTTTGAGCGCCTATGAAGCCCATTTAAAAACTCCGCGCATGGTTCCCGGAAAGGACGGAACTCCTCAGCGCTCTCAAGTTCTTCATGTGAAGAAGCGATTGATCGCCGGACAACTGTGGATTGATGGAATGCACTTGGGAAGCGAAGTGGGCCCGTACTTCAGCCGCTATCTGGCGACCATCAAAGAGCGCATCGCGATTTTGGTTACGTTTAGCGCTCACAAAGAGCATTACACCAAATACAGTCAGGACTTTCTAAAGGCGATCGAATCCCTTCGCGTGGTGGCCACCAAGGATCTTTTGTCAAAACGGAATCGGCCAGAGGATGTTCGCCGCTCCAACGAAACCATTGGCGCACCTATTGGGAATCACATTCCTCTTCTGGGTGCCAACGAAGGCCTTCCTCCAGAGGATTCTGGTGGTGGTTCCAATTTGTTTTTGAATTTGATCCTGATCGCTGTCCTGCTTGCCGCCGGTGGAGGTTACCTCTACTTGAAGACCAACAAGAAAAAACCTGTGAAGAAGAAAAGTAAAAAATGATGAACTTTCAATGGATGAAATTTTCGGCTCTTCTTTCGCTGGCACTGGCGTCTTCTGTTTGTGCGGCAAAACCTTTTGTAAACGAGTACATCGGTTTTAATCTTCCCGACGATTGGAACTGTCAGCCCTCTCCGCCCAGTTGGATTTGTGACCCTTCGAAACCGACGGAAAAGAAATTTGCATTGATCACTTTGACGGCCAAAGAGGCCAGCGCCATTGATCAGATTCAAAACTTTAAGGCAGAGCTTTCTAAGCCCCGGTCACACAGCATGGGTTCTGACACGCCCATTTTGTCGAAGGTTCTTAAGAACGAAGTGATTCCGTTAAATGGGCACCAGTGGGTGCAAAGCCTTCATCAAAATGGAGAGGTCAATCAGTTTAAAACCATTTATTTGGCGACGGTGAATAGGCCCATTGCGATTATGATTACCTTGAGTGCGGAAGATAAGCATTGGGACAAGTTTGCGCCGATGTTTGCTCAGATGATTTCAAGCATTCGGCTGCGCGGAGTTCCTACAGGTCGCACCAAGTCTGTGGATCAAACTGAAGGCTTTACTCCTTTTGGGGGTGCGCCCGCAGCTCCGGGTGCACTTGCGGACTTTAGTGAACCGGTTCCTGCCGAGGGAAAAGGATCCTTTCCTATGGTTTACATTGTGGGATTGGTTCTGGCCGCATTGGCCCTTGGTGCCGCATTTCTTTTGTTTGTGAAGAAGTAGTTGGTTTTTGGGGTTGATTGGTCTTATTGATCGATTTCCATTCCCTACCCTCCAACTTGCAACTCCAGACTCCCCCCGCCGTGGTTCCTTCCAGCATTTACAGCAATTTTTTCAAGTTCAATTATTTACTCCAGTAAACTCACCCACCCATGGGCTCACAAGAATTCTATTTCGCAAAATCACATCTTATTTTTGGGACGTCTGTTCCCTTGAAGCCTGCTTCTGTGCATAAGTGCTTGTTCCCAAGTCTAAATTTCATAGAGGTGGACACACTCTTCCGTGAGTTCTTCCAGCATTTTTTCAGGTTCAATTATTTACTCCAGTAAACGCGCCCATCCATGGACTCTCTTCCCGTGCATAAGTTCTTATTCCCAGTCTAAATTTCATAGAAGCGGACACACTCCTCCGTGAGTTCTTCCAGCATTTTTTCAAATTCAATTATTTACTCCAGTAAACGCGCCCATCCATGAGCTCTCTTCCCGTGCATAAGTTCTTATTCTTCAAATCCAAATTTCATAGAACCGGACACACTCTTCCATGAGTTCTTCCAGCATCTTTTCAAGTTCAATTATTTACTCCAGTAAACGCGCCCATCCATGGGCTCACAAGTCTTTGCCCTCCGGGCAAATCACCTCCTGTTTCCTTGAGGTTTACTCGAGCAAATAATAGAACCTAAAAAATTACTATATCGAGAAACCACTATCCTTTGTGGCGGTTGTGGCTGGAACACAGTACCTGCAAATTGCTTCGTCTTTGATCTCCTCCTAGCCTCACCGGAACTATATGATCGATTTGTAAGAACTGACGAGATTCGCAACCAGGATATTGGCATTGGTAGTTTGCCGTTCTTAACACATCATTTCGTAGGCGCATGGAAATTTGCCGGGGATTCTTCGATCTTGGTGCTCCAAACCCTTTGCTTTCATTGAACTCTGAAGATTTCCTCTGGGCATTTTCATAAGATTTGAGATCTTTTTCTATCAAGTCCATCAATAGGCTTTCTATATTGTGTTTGTGTGATTTCAGCGCTTTCAATTGTTCAAGTTTTCTATTTTGTTCATGGGACAGTTCCAATCTCAAATGCACTTTGTCCACATATTCTGTCTTTTTGATCTTTAGGGTCGGTGTGGGCTCCAAAAACATGGCCTTCACTTCGCGAGAAGATTTGTTCTCCATGGA
>MDSW01063594.1_pt1 | contig 12362 bp, 14 predicted proteins | sample 811171 | NCBI WGS metagenome assembly MDSW01 (sample SAMN05326641, study PRJNA326480) | marine metagenome | isolation source: seawater | place: Atlantic Ocean: North West | collected 2012
ACGTTGATAGGCTGGGTGTGGAAGTGCGGTAACGCATGTAGCTGACCAGTACTAATAGCTCAATTGGCTTGATTTATGCACTGAAAAAAATTTTATATAATACAAATATAAAATAGATAATGAAAAATATTTTAATACTTGGACCTCGATGGAGAAATATCAATATAATTAAAAAATTAAAAAAAAAATATAAAATATTTTTATTAAATAAACGTATAACTCCAAATTTTATTATTAAAAATAAAATTGATTTTCTAGTTTCTTCTGGCTATCCTTATTTGGTAAAGCATGAAATACTAAAGTTAGTTAAAGTTAAAATTAATTTACACATCTCATATTTACCTTACGGCAGGGGGGTAATGCCCAATCTTTGGTCATTTTATGAAAATTATCCTTCCGGTATAACAATTCATCAATTAAGTAAAAAATTTGATGATGGTGATATTTTCTTACAAAAAAAAATAAAATTTCCGAAATTAAACAATCAGACTTTGAAATCTACTCATGATATTCTTCTAAAATCCTTGGAAGTGTTTTTTTTATCAAATTATGAAATTATATTTGAAGGTAAGATTAAACCTTATAGACAGGATAAGTTTTATAAAATAGATAGATATCATAGCAGGCTAGAAAGTGAAAAACTAATTTCTAATTTTAATAAAAAATGGGATACAAAAATAAAAGAGATTAAAGATTTTAAAAGGAAAAAAAAAAAATGAAATTAGCAATATTTGGAGGAAAAAAAACTAGAATAAAAAAAATGCCTGCTAGATTTTCTTTTGGCCAACAAGAAAATAAAGAAATAAAAAAAATGGTAAATTATTATAGAAAGAAAGGCGAAGATCCAAAATATTCAGGAGAATGGGAAAAAAAATATTGTAAAAAATTTTCAAGATTTATGGGGGGAGGTTATGCAGATGCTGTATCAACAGGAACCGGGGCAATATATGTTGCAATGAAGGCTTTAGAAATTAAAGAAGGTTCGGATGTAATAATTTCACCAGTAACATGTTCTGGAAATTTTTCTTGCATTACAGAACAGGGTTTAAATCCAATACTAGTTGACTCAGAAAAAGACAGCTATAATACAAATCTCATAGAAATTAAGAAAAGAATTACAAAAAATACTAAGCTAATACAAATTACCCATGTTGGCGGTGAGCCAGTTAAAGATATTGCAAGTATAGCTAAATTTGCAAAAGAAAAAAAAATTTTTTTATTAGAAGATTGCAGTCAAGCTGTTGGAGCTAAAATAAATAATAGATATGTTGGTTCATTTGGAGACATTGCAGCATTTTCAACAATGTATAGAAAAAATTTAGCAGCAAACTCATCTGGCGGCATTATTTTTACTAAAAAAAAAAACTTGTTTAAAAAAGTTTTAGCTTATGGGGACAGAGGAAAAGTATTGTGGAGAAAAGATTTAGATTTCAGAGATCCAGGAAATAGTATTTTTCCTGCTTTAAACTGGAATTCAGATGAGTTTTCATGCGCTATAGGCTTAGCAAGTTTAAATAGATTAAAAAAAACAAATTTAAAAAGAAAAAAATTTTTAGAATATTTTTTAAAGATTATGAAAAAAAAAAATATACATTCTTGCGAACCTTTAAATTATCACAAAGGCTATTCGCCATTTTTTTTTCCTTTAAAATATAATCAAGATTTTCTAAATATTTCTTACACAAAATTTACGGATGCTCTTATTGCAGAAGGAATTCCAATAGGAATAAAATATGGATGTTTAGTTGCGACATGGAAATGGGCCAAAAAATACTTTAAAAAAAAATTTATATCTATCAATGCTATCAAAACCAGAAATAGCTGTTTTCACCTATATTTAAATGAAAACTACAGAAAAGCAGAAGCAAATGATATTGTTAAAGCTATTCTAAAAATAGAAAAATTTTATAGTAAAAAATCATCTAATTAATCTCAAACAAAAGACCAAGTTTTATCAATAAAACCTTTTTCAAAGTTATTTAATTTTGTTTTCTTGTTTGTAAAAAAGGCATTATTAAAAATAAATATTTCTTCAATATCTAAAATATCAGATTTTTTTCTTAATGATTTTTGTTCAAATACGAAATGAAATTCTTTTCTTTTTTTTAACAATTTTTTGTATATATCAATTCTTTTTTGCTTTTCATTTGGAAGAGAAAACACTGACAATAGGCACACGCCTTTTAATCTTTTTTCATCTAAAAGTGATCTTAAAATAATATTATTTTTTCCATATGTGTTTTCATTTGTAGACATAAAAAATTGCCCTTTAAGTTCATTTTCAATATAATCTTTATTTATTTGATTTTGAGCATAAGAAGGAAATATTATTCCATTGATTGGTTTAAGATTTATATATCCTGCAAAAACATTCTTTTTTTTCATTTTATAATGATCCATGAAACTTTTTTTTATTTACAGAGTTTATAAAATTAAATCCAATTTTTGTAAGAGGTTTGGTGGTATATGGTTGAAAAAAATGAGGAATATTACGATGGGTTTTGCTGAATACATCATAAGGAGATAGCAAGCTCTTAAATCTACAATTTAAAGAAACTCTTGTATGATTTGTTGTGTTGACAACATTTCCATGTTGAATAATAGGAGAAAATATAAGTATTTCTCCATAATTGATTTTTAAAAATTTAAATTTCTTTCTAAATTTTTTAAATATTTTTAAAACTGTTAAATTTTTACTTTTCGTTATTTTTTCATTAATAGCGACATTATCCTTTGGCGTTGTTATAAACATAGATTGTGTAGATTTCTTAACATTCATTAAAGGTATCCAAACTACGACTTCAAAAGGACTTTCACCTGCATATATATCAGAATGCATTGGTAACATAGAATTGGTCTCATAAGGCATTTGAATCGATAGATTAATTTTCTTTTGCATTGCAATTTCGTTTCCAACTAATCCATCTATTAACTCTTTTGATGATTCGTAATAATAATCCCTAAACTTTTTATTTTTATTTATAGAGGAAATTGTAGAAACTCTTGATTTATTCAGTTTTTTTTTATTAATATACTTATGTAAATTTTCGAAATATTCAGTTTTACTTTTTTTTATTTTTTTATCAATTGACAAACAATTATATACAAAATCTTGTATTTTGTTTAATGAGGCTAAATCAGAAGTTTTTTTTATTAAATATCCTTTGCGTTGAAAAAATTTTATATCATTAGCTGTTATCATATTTTTTTATACAATTTATAATTTATAAAGCAAATAATTGATTTTTGTTTAAAAGATTTACAAATTATCATAAAATTCTAGTCCTTGCATAATTATGTCATCTATATCTACATATCTGTAAGTTCCCATTCTTCCAACAGATATAACTTTTTCAGGTAAAGCATTTAAATATTTTTCAGCTAGATTAACCTCTTTTTTAATCATAGTTGGATAGAGTTTGTTTTTCATAGATGGAACTTCTAAAGAAATAAGAGAATTTTTGCTTTTATGTTGTGTGAATTTTTTAAATTCTGTAACTCTAGTTTGCTGCTCATTCTCATTAGGATAATAAACAAAATATACATCCTTAGGCAACACTTCCTCAGTCGGTAAAACAATTTTGTAAAACTCTCTTCCAACATATTTTAATTCTCCCCAACAATTTTCAAAAAGGAAATCGGGAGAGGTTGTAGAAATTATTAAATCTCCATTGAAACTATCATTTTTTGTATGTATTTTAACTTTGTCCATATCTACTTTTACTATTTCTGTATTTAAAACTAAATTACATCCTTCTAAAGCAACATCAAAAAATTTGTTGTAGCCATCTTTTGGAACTGGATAAGCATTTATAAAACCTTTTGGAAACTCATACCTTGATCCTGTTTCTAAAGGTTTTCTTTTTACTGTAGCTTCAAAACCATAATCCATAGTTTTATTACTAGATAAATTCCAAGCTTTTAAATTATAAAATTTATTAAACCTTTCGTATAAGGTTTTTCCTACTCTTCCAACCCAAAAATCTTCAAAATTATTTGCCCTCGTTTCTTCGGGTAAGGAATTTAATTCATCAAAAATTTTTTGTGAGTCACTAAATTTTTTTACATCATCTATATGCATCGGATAACTTGCAAAGAAATCTTCTTGTTGCTGATAACTATAATTCATTTTTTTTATATTTCTCATGGGTACTATTTGGTTCAAAAACTCGAATGCTTTCATATTTGTATCTGGACCAATAAAATGTCTAGGGCCGTAAGTAAAAGGGTGACCTCCATGATAAAAAGTTCTTACACCTCCACCTGTTAGTTTTGATTTATCAAAAACTGTTACATTCCATCCTTTTTTTTTTAACATCATCGCAAACATGCAACCCGAGAAACCACTTCCAATAATTAGTGCTTTTTTCATTTTTCCTAAAATTTTTTTATGTATTTAATATTGATACTTTTTCTGCGAATTCCGGGGAAATAATTTCTTCTCCTTTTACCTCATCCCAAACATTGCAATTTGAACATATTGATATGTCTTTTTTATTTCCACTTAAATGTAGATGTCTTCTGCTTTCTAATATTTTTGATTGCCAAAGTTCTCTCAAACTATTTTTCATTATACTTCCAGTTGGAAATTTATTATTATAATCTACGTTACAGAGCGGAACATCTCCATTTGCAAAAACAACCATAAGCGACCAAAGTGCTACACACGGTAAGTTTGGTTCAAAACTTTTTGAAACAGATTTATATTTTTCTAATTGTCCACCCCAATTAAATATATTGTGATAATAAATTCTATCCACATCAGATGCGTATTGTCTCCAAAATTTATAATATTCATCCCACTCATTATAATTATTTTCTTGTCTTATCATTCTTATCCAAACCCTACATTCTGGGTTTATTTTGTCTCTTAATCTTAAAAAATTAATTGCATTATCTCTTACTTCTTCAAACTTCAGCCTAACTCTAATGCTTTCATAAATTGCTTTATCTAAACTATCTATTGAAAAAATTATCATTCCCAATCCAGCTTCTAAAATTTCAGTAGCCTTTTTTTCATTTAACAACGCAACATTCGTGGCTATGGATGTATTTTTAATACCATTTCTATATAGTTTATTAATTCTTTTGCCCATTTTCTTGTCAATTAAAGGCTCTCCATCTCTATATAAACTAACACGCTTAATTAATTCTTTATTTGAAATAACATCATCACTTACTTTGTCCCACACATTATCTTTCATAAGTGGATAATTTCTTTCCCAATCATTTATAGTGCACATCGGGCATCTTGCATTACAAGCATTAACTGTTTCTATCTCTATATATTTTGGAAATTCTAATAAATTATGATAGCTTTTATTTTTGTCTATTCTTCTTGTTAAATAATCTTCAAATTTTTTCATTGGTATTAATAAGTTTCTTATTAATTTTTATATCTAATTCTTTTTTAGTCAAACTTTTACTCCACAAGCTAAAAATACTATCATTTTTCTTTAAAAATGGACCAGTTTTACTCTCATGATAAATAACATATTTACTTAATGGAGCCATAGTGTGAAACGTGTTTACAGGCGTTCTAAAGATATCATTTCTTTTAATTTTGCATATTCTAGTTATATTTCCTTTGTTATTAAATAATATACACGCCATGGAGCCTTTAATAATATGGTATGTTTCTCCCTTTTTTATATGCTTATGTGGCCGATATAAATTTTTTTTTTGTTGCAATATTATCATGTCATGATGCCTATCTTTTTGGTTTTTATGCAAGCATATTCTTACGTCTTCTTTTCTTTTTTTGTAATATTTTATTAAAAAATTTATATGTTTTTTTTTAAAAAAATCTTTACTGCTATTAAGGAAAAAAGATTTCGATTTAGCTTTTTTATCTTCTAACAAATTTTTCATTGATAATTTTATTTAAAACATTTTCTATTTTGTTTAATTTGAAGTTTAAAACTTTTAATACTTTTTTTATATTAAAACTAACATTCTTTGGTCGTTTATCATCAAATACTAGATCCGACAATAATATCTTTTTTATATTAACTTCTTTAAATATTTTATTTTTTTTTAAATTTGAATTAAATTTTTTATATAGTGAATATCTACTAAATTTCTCTGGCCCACCAATATTGTAAGTACCACGAAGTTTATTTTTTAGAAAAAAATCTGTAACTTTAGTTAAATCTTTAGAATATAAAGGTGAAAAAATCTGATCAATGGCTCCTTTAACAAAAGGTTTTTGTTCCTTTGTTTTTAATAAAAAATCTGTGATTAAAGTTTTTTCATTAAAATTGTCCCCGTAGGTTTTGCCAATTCTAAATATACAATAATTTTTAGTATTTTTTTTTATAAACCTTTCTAGTGCTAGCTTTTGTTTACCATATAAATTTATTGGATTGGTTTTATCACGCTCATTATAATTTCCTTTTTTTCCGTCATATACAAACTCAGAAGAAAAAAAAATAAAATAAATTTTTTTATTTATAATTTCTTTAATTAATTCTTTTGTTTTGACTACATTTAAAAAATTAGATTTTTTTTTATTTTTTATACAAAAATCTGGATCAGAGTAAGCTGATAATATGACAATTCCATCGATCTGATGTTTTTTTGTAATTTTTTCGATTTTCTCATTTAAAATATTAAACTTAATACCACCTTTAATTTTATTATTGTTATATGTGAATATATAATTATTTTTTCTATTACTTAAAAAATACTTTCCTATTTTGCCACTTGCCCCTATTATAAGATTTTTCATATAAAAAAATTAATTAAATGAGTAAAATTATTAAATTAAACAACTTAGATCAAATAAGAAAATTACACAAAGGAAAGAAAATTATACTTACCCATGGTGTTTTTGACTTGGTTCATACTGGTCACATTGATTATTTTAACGAAGCTAAAAAATTTGGTGATATTTTAGTTGTTTCCGTCACTTCAAATAAATTTGTTAATAAAGGTGTAAATAGACCTTATTTTGATGAAAATTCCAGAGTAAAATTTTTGTCATCTCTTTCCATAGTTGATTATGTAGTTCTAAGTAATTATCCAAGTTCAATTAATATTATACAAAAATTAAAACCACATTACTATGTAAAAGGTCCAGATTATAAAATACCTAAAAATGATAAAGCTGGAAATTTGTCTGCAGAAAAAAAAGCAATCGAAAAAATAAAAGGCCAGCTAAAATACACATCTGGCAAAGTTCTTTCTTCAACTAAAATTTTAAATGATAATTATGAGCAATTTAAAATTCTTCCAATAATTAAAAAAATTAATAATTTAAAAACTATTAATAAAAAAAAAATATTACATGATTACCAATTAGCAAAGAAAAAAATTAAAAACGAAAAAATTTTAATAATTGGAGAAATTATAATTGACAATTACTTTTACTCTACTCCATTAGGAACACCATCAAAAGAAAATATTTTATCTGTAAACTATCTTAATAAAAAAGAGTTTATTGGTGGAGCCATGCCTGTTGTAAAAACAATTTGTGAGTATTGTAATAATGTTACATTTGCAACAATCTATAATAATAAAAAATTTAAAAATAAAATAATTAATAAAAGTCCTTCTAAAATTAAACATAAGTTTTTCTATGATTATAGTTTTAAAGAAATTAAAAAAAATAGATTTATTGATTTTAATACAAAAAAAAAATTCTTTGAGTTCTATGAATTTAATAATACAGAATTTTATAATAAAAATTTAAATAATTTTTTGAAAAAAAATTTAAAATTATATGACAAAGTAATCGTTTGTGATTTTGGACATGGAATGTTTAATGATGAAAACATAAAAATTCTTGAAAAAAAATCAAAATATTTATGTGTAAATGTACAAACTAATTCAGGAAACAGAGGCTTTAATCTTTTTAAAAAATTCAAACTTGCTGATCTTTTAGTTATAGATGAACCTGAGGTGAGATTAGGTTTATCAGAAAGATATCTAAAAATTAGCGATATTATTTGTCACGATGAATTAAGTAAATATAAAGATCTTGTAGTTACAAGAGGCATAAAGGGATTGCTTATAAAAGATTTCAAGACCAAAAATAAATTTTTTAATTTTCCAGCCCTAACTTCAAATGTCGTTGATACTCTTGGGGCAGGAGATGCAGCATACACTTTTGCAAGTTTATTCAATAATCATACTGATAATAAATTACTTGTGGGTTTTCTTAGCTCAATTGCTGGCGCCCTGAAAACACAAATAATTGGACATGAAAATTTTATAAAAAGCAATCAAGTGTCTAATTCTTTAGAGAGTCTATTAAGATAAAATGAACATTTTAGTTACTGGTGGAGCAGGTTTTATTGGAAGTCATTTGTGTGAATTGTTATTAAGTAAACCTAAGATTAAAAAGGTAATTATTTTAGATTATCTACAAGATGGTGAAATTAAAAATATTAAACATTTATTAAAATCAAAAAAAGTAATTTTATTAAAAAAAAATATTAATAAATTAAAATCTATAGATAAATATTTTAAAAATGTTGATGTTGTTGTTCATCTAGCAGCTCTCTCAGATATAGTTCCTTCAATTGATAACCCAAAAAATTATGTTGAGACTAATATAATTGGTACAATGAATATTCTTGAGGCTATGAGAAAAAATAATGTAAAAAAGATTATTTATGCTGCATCATCATCTTGTTACGGGATTCCAAATAAATATCCAACATCAGAAAAAGAAATTATTAATTGCAAATATCCCTATTCATTTACCAAAAATATTGGTGAACAGTTAATTAAACATTGGTCAAAAGTTTATAAACTTGACTACATATCTCTTAGACTCTTCAATGTATATGGAACGAGATCAAGAACTCATGGAGCTTATGGAGCTGCTTTAGGAGTATTTCTTAAACAAAAACTATCTAATAAGCCTTTTACAATTGTTGGAAATGGTAGACAAAAAAGAGACTTTGTATATGTTAAAGATGTATGTGATGCTTTTTATAAGTCCATATTATCAAATAAAAAAAATACTATATTCAATGTTGGCTATGGCGAACCTAAATCTATCAATTATTTAGTTAATTTAATTAGTGGAAAAAAAATATATATTCCTAAAAGACCAGGTGAACCAAATATTACTCACTCCAATATTAAAAAAATTAAAAAAGAACTTAATTGGAAACCAAAGACTGACTTAGAAAAAGGAATAAAAATAATATTACAAAATATAGATTACTGGAAAAATGCCCCTTTATGGACACCAAAAAAAATTTCAGATAAAACAAAAAATTGGTTTAAATATTTAAAAAATGAAAAGTAAAAAAATTTTAGTAACAGGAGGTTCGGGTTATGTTGGAACAAGATTAATTAATAAAATTATAAAACAAGATGGAATTCTACTAGTTAATTATGATATTTCGTTATTTGGTGATGAACATCTTCCAAAATCGAATAATTATGTATACTTGAAAAAAGACCTGAGAGATAAAATTAGTTTTGAAACAGCAATTAAAGATAACAATATAGACACAGTTTTACATTTAGCATGTATCTCAAACGATCCAACGTTTGAGCTAAGAGGAGATATATCAAAATCGATAAATTTTGATTGTTTTGAGGATTTGGTAAAGATTTCAAAAAAAAATAATGTCAAAAAATTTATATACGCATCAACTTGTTCAGTATATGGAGTTTCTGACACTCCAAATGTAACTGAAGAACATCCGCTTGTTCCTATTACTGACTACAATAAATATAAAGCATTGTGTGAACCAGTTTTAAAAAAATTTTTAGATGACGAATTTAAAGGCGTTATAATTAGACCTGCAACAGTATGTGGATTTAGTGAGAAAATGAGATTTGACTTATCAGTAAATATTTTAACAAATTATGCCTATAACAAAGGTTATATCAGGGTTTTTGGAGGAAAACAATCAAGACCAAATATACATATAGATGACATGTGCAGTATTTATGAAAATCTATTTGACAGAGATTTTTCAAATATTAATGGAGAAATTTTTAATGCTGGAGTTGAAAACCTCAAGATCATAGAAATTGCAGAAATAATTAAAAATATATTTAAACAAGATTTAAAAAAAGATATAGAAATTAAAATTGAACCTTCTAATGATATAAGATCATATCAAATTAATTCAGATAAAATACAAAAATTATTAAATTTTAAATTTAAATATACCGTGAAGAATGCTATTGAAGATTTAATAAGTGAATTTAAAAAAAATAACTTAAAAAATACACTTGATCCAAAATGGCAAAATATACAAGTTTTAAAAAGCAATCCAAACCTTATTAATTATTCAAAATAAATAAATTCATAATCGCCATTATATCTTAAATTTTTAAATATCCATTTCCATTCTTTTTCTGAAAAGAAAGATTCGCAAGTTAGTGCCCAACATTGTAAATTAAACAATTCTTCTTCATTTCTATAACTTTCAACCATAATAAATTTTTTTTTACCAATATTATTTATTTGTTTTATTACTTTGAATAAATAATTGATTTCTAAATTATGTAAGCTAGCTAGAGACAAAACTAAATCAAAAGAATCTGCTTTATAAGGTAGATTTTTTCTTATATCGAAAATTTTTATATATTTTCTTATTCTTTCTGGTGCATTTTTAATACCATGACGAGATATATCAATTCCTTTAATTTTTATTTTTGGAATCAATTTTTTTATTTCATAAAGTAAGAAGGCTTTTCCGCATCCTATGTCTAATATTTTAGATTTATTATTTAACTTGTAACGCTTAATAATTTTTTTTGCTACAGCAGTCCATCTTCCAGGAATATATTTATATCCACCATATCCATATTTTCTATTTCCATCCCAATAGTCAAATTCGTATTTTTTTGCAACTTTCATGCAATGTACTTTTTGATTATTCATTCTTTTTAAATAATTTCTTTTAGTAGATTGGTGTAATTTAGTTATAAAATTAATTTTAGACATCTTTTACCAATTATTTATAAGCTTATCTGTTTTTAGGCTTATAAATGTAGGTCCATTAATTTTTGAACATTTCAATGTAAATTTTTTAGTTTGATTACTATTAGATGGAAAAAAAGATTTAACATTTTTAAATAATCTCATCATATATCTTGCGTTTAATTCACTATGTGTAGGCCCAAGAGTGGGATAATCAGCAAAACCCACAAGTTTAACATTCGCTTTTTGTTGATTTATATCTAATTTAATCTGCTCAAAAGGCCTTTCTATCAAAAAGGGTGTTATAGTATATACCCAAGGTTTAAGACCTTCCAAAGACATCCCTGCAGCAACACTTATTAAGCTTTGTTCACAGATTCCCATATTAATAAATCTATTAGGATGATTTTTTCTAAAATCATCGAATATACCGTATCCAATATCTCCAACTAATAGCATTACTTTCTTATCTTTTTTCGCAATTTCATCAATTGTTTTTCCAAAAATTCTTCTCATTTAATCTCTAATCTTTTTTTTCCAATAATAATATCTTTGTCATTTAATTTTCTAGCATGCCAAACAGGATCATTCTCAAATTCTTTAATACCCTTAGATTTAATAGTATTAATAATTATTGCAGTAGGTTTATGTTTAATTTTTGGCATTTTAAATGCATTAATCAATGAAGAAATTGAATTACCATTTTTAACATCTACGCAATTCCAATTAAATGCTTCAATTTTTTTTTTTAAATTACTTAGCGGTAAGCCTTCTTTGAGCGAAGTTAATGCCTGAATTTTATTATAATCGATAATTATTTTTAAGTTATCTAGTTTATGCTTTGAAGCTATCAAAAAAGATTCCCAAGTTGTACCTTCTTGACACTCACCATCGCTAATTAAAACATATATTGTTCCATTTAATTTATTTTTTTTTCTAGCTAATGCCATTCCAGTAGCAATTGGCAAACCATGTCCCAAACTGCCAGTTGTACAATGTATTCCATTCTTAGGGTCAATTTCTAAATGAGTTGTTAATTTTGGATTATATCCTTTTTCTTTTAATAAAAGATATAAAGGGAAAGATGCGTGAGATTTACTTAAAATAAATTTATCTTTTTTTTTTTAGTATTTTAAAAAAAATAACTATTAGAGCCTCTATCATAGAAAAACTTCCTCCAAGATGAGCTTCTCCAGTTTTAATGAATAAATTAAAAGTATCTTGTCTTAATTTTTTAGATTTTTTAATTAGCAGTTGTAGGAACATTAATTAAATATTTAACTTTTAATTTTTAATTTACACAAATTTAAACGTAATATATATATCATTCTACAAAAAATGTATTTAAATCAATTTTTAGGTTATATTCTTTTTAAATTAAATTTTTTAATTCTAACACCAAAAACATATTCTTTTGGAGGGTTTTATAATTCAATATTTTGGGGATATAAACTAAAAACCAAAA
>MDSW01148577.1_pt1 | contig 12360 bp, 9 predicted proteins | sample 811171 | NCBI WGS metagenome assembly MDSW01 (sample SAMN05326641, study PRJNA326480) | marine metagenome | isolation source: seawater | place: Atlantic Ocean: North West | collected 2012
GGCGTGACTGGGTGATTATGGCTTTCAACGAAAACATGCCCTATGACCAGTTCATCGTTGACCAGCTAGCGGGGGACCAAAAACCCGATGCAACTCTCAAGTCTCAGATTGCGACAGCCTTTTGTCGCAATCATCGCATTAATTCCGAAGACGGCTCGATCCCGGGAGAATGGCATGTTGAAAATGTAGCAGACCGTGTCGACACCTTTGGAACCGTTTTTTTAGGTCTCACTGTTAGCTGTTCCCGCTGTCACGATCACAAATTTGATCCCATCACTCAAAGGGATTACTACGAATTATTCGCCTATTTTAATAACAACGCGGAATGGGGAGTCGGCCCAAATAATGGTAACAGCCCTCCGTTTATCGAAATTCCGGAAACATGGCCAGAGATTCCCGAAGAGTTGGACAAACCGGCAATCCCTGAGCCGCTGAAGCTCACCAATGCCCGAAAAGAAGCCGGCAACGGACTCAAGCGACCTCAACCCGGATCCGCCACAACATTGATGATCATGCATGACCTTGAAACTCCTCGGGAAACGTATCTGCTAAATCGTGGACAGTATAACCTCCCCGACAAATCGCAACAGCTCTATCCTACGGTGCCGTCCGCGTTAGATTTCAATCCTGAATTACAACCAAAGACACGATATGAATTGGCCCAATGGCTCATACACCCTGAGCACCCTTTAACTGCCCGCGTTGCCGTCAACCGATTCTGGCAACAGATTTTCGGGCAAGGTATTGTGGAATCGAGTGAAAATTTTGGTTCTCAGGGAAGTTTACCATCTCATCCTGCACTGCTGGATTATCTTGCTACCAACTTTATTCAGTCAGGATGGAACACTAAAGCCTTACTGAAACAAATTCTTTTGAGTGCGACATACCAACAGTCATCCGATGTTAGCCCTGAATTGATCCAGCGCGATCCCAAAAACGTCCTTCTGGCACGCGGCCCAAGAATCCGACTATCGGGATTCGCTTTAAGGGATCAGGCTTTAGTTGCCAGTAGCCTGTATGTTTCGGGAATCGGCGGCCCATCCGTAAAACCGTATATGCCGCCAAGAATCTGGCGATCGATTTCTAATAATTCTTATAAACAGGATGCCGGTGACAATTTGTATCGACGAAGCCTATATACATACTGGCGCCGCACCATTCCTCCGCCGACGATGATGAATTTTAATGCCGCGGCGCGCGAAGTCTGTATTGTGCGTACCGAACAGACGAACACGCCACTTCAGGCACTCACACTACTCAATAACATTATCTTCATCGAAAGTGCTCGTAACCTGGCACAGCAGGCAATCTTGCATGGCGGAGCATCCGAGACAGAGCAAATCAAATTTGCTTTTCAGTCAGTTCTAACAAGAACTCCCACTGCTCATGAATTACAAATCCTTCGTGAATCACTCGTATTCTTTCGCCAACGTTATGCGGAACACCCGGACGAAGCACAAGCTCTGATACAAGTCGGTGATTCTAAGATTGTAGAAGAATTGGACAAACAACAACTGGCAGCCTTAACTATGGTAGCCTCAACGATCTTTAATCTGGACGAGGCAATCACAAAACGATGACAGAAAAGCTTTCGGAAATCCAGACTGCACACAATTTACGACATCGAAGATATTTTTTAAATCGGGCGTCTACGAGTCTCGGAGGTTTGGGACTTGCAACACTGCTGGGAAATGAAGTCCACGCCAATCAGGAAAGCATTGGGGGGCTGAAATCGCTTCCTCATCATCAGCCCAAAGCAAAACGCATCATCTATCTGTTCCAATCGGGCGGCCCTGCCCAAATGGATCTCTACGATTACAAACCTCAGTTGACAAAACGATTTGGTGAAGAAGTTCCCAAGAGTGTTTATCCGGACGACCGTAAAACCACCATGAGCAATGCTCAGGCTTCCTTTCCTGTCGCACCTTCGATATTTAATTTCAGCCAACACGGACAGGGTGGAAACTGGTTACCAGAAACGCTTCCTCGATTAGCCGAATTAGCTGATGACCTTTGTATTATTAACTCTTTCCATACCGACGCGATCAATCATGATCCGGCGGCAACCCTGATGCAGTCCGGCTCACAAATCCCGGGGCGGCCAAGCATCGGTTCCTGGCTAGGCTACGGACTGGGAAATATGAACGCCAATTTACCTGCGTTTGTCGCCATGAGCTCGAGAGGCACCGGCAAGCCAGGAGGCCAACCTCTCTACGACAGATTATGGGGAAGCGGATTTTTACCCAGTCGATTTCAAGGCGTCAAATTCCGTAATCAGGGAGACCCCGTTTTAGACATCAATAATCCCGACGGGATTGATGATGCCACACGGCGTGCGATGCTTGATAGTTTGAAAAAACTAAACGAACTTCAGTTAGGAGCAACTGGAAATCCCGATATCGAGACAAGAATCGCTCAGTATGAATTAGCTTATCGAATGCAAATGTCGATTCCCAAGCTATTGGATATGAGTGATGAGCCCAAACACATTCTGGAGATGTACGGGCCGGATGCTCTAAAACCGGGAACCTATGCCTACAACTGCCTCATCGCTCGCAGACTGGCTGAAAGTGGTGTGCGATTCATCCAGCTTTTCCATCAGGGATGGGATCATCACGGAAATCTCCCCGGCGCCATGCGAGGCCAGTGTCGTGATACAGATGCCCCTTCGGCAGCCTTGATCAAAGACCTGAAGCAACGAGGACTATTCGATGACACGATTATTGTCTGGGGAGGGGAGTTTGGCCGTACGATTTATTCTCAGGGCAATTTAACCAAAGAAAAATACGGTCGTGATCATCATCCCAGCGTTATGTCCATCTGGCTCGCTGGGGGAGGTATCCGGGGTGGAATCACTTACGGCAAGTCAGATGATTATAGCGTCAACGTCGCGGAAGACGGAGTCCATGTCCATGATTTGCATGCAACGCTAATGCACCTGATGGGGATCAATCATGAACAGTTTACCTATCGTTATCAGGGACGAGACTTTCGACTGACCGATGTCCATGGCAAAGTTGTTGACGACGTTCTGAGCTAACCCCGCAAGCATTAGCGATCGGTTATAAATAAACTATAGTCTGAAATCAGGCAGTAACTCACCTTACTGTTTTTACTAAGTACTCCTAAACAAAGACACTTCTCATGAAACTTGTACGATTTATCAATGATGCCGACGAAACGAAATACGGAGTTCAACACGACGACGGAAACGTCACCTATCTGGAGGGTTGCCCTTTCGACTCACCAACAGATTCCGGTGAATCAGCAATTGTGAAAAAACTTCTTGCCCCGATTACCCCTAAATCGATCGTCTGTATCGGCCTGAATTATAAAAAGCATGCAGAAGAGGGAGGGTCGGATATGCCCGAACACCCGGTCGTTTTCATGAAAATGCCGAGTACGCTGCAAAATCCAGGAGACAACATTGAGATCCCGACCAAACTGGCAAGCACGATGGTCGATTACGAATGCGAACTGGCCGTCGTGATTGGGAAGCGAGCTAAAAATGTATCCAAAGAAAATGCGCTGGACTATGTCCTGGGATACACTTGTGCCAATGACGTGAGTGCTCGTGACTGGCAAAGTAAATGGGGAGGCAGTCAATGGTGTCGAGGAAAAACTTTTGATACCTTCTGCCCGTTAGGTCCGGTACTTGTAACTTCAGACGAAATCACCAATCCAAATTCGCTGGGAATTAAAACAATCCTCAACGGAGACGTAATGCAGGATTGGAACACCGATGACATGATCTTTGATGTGCCAACCCTTATCGAATTTCTTAGTGGTAGCTCGGTTCTGGAACCTGGTACCGTTATTCTCACCGGAACTCCCCACGGAGTTGGGTTTGCCCAGGATCCCCCACGATTCTTACGGGACGGCGATGAAGTCACGATTGAAATTGAAGGGATTGGACAACTAACTAACCCTGTCGTAGACGAAGCTTAAATGGAATTTAGCCTGCTGGGTCAATGACAGAATAGTCAAGCTAGACAGGTTTACCGAACCTTCCTTCACAAATTCCAATCCTATGAGACCTCCAATTGGCGAATAATACCCCCATGGGAATTCTTCCGTTGCGAATATTCCCGATCTGGCTGGTTTGTATCGTTTCTAGTGTCTGTTTGTTACCTCAGACCAATGCCATCGATTATCTTTGGCTCACCGAAAGCGAATGGAAAGCAGAGCTGACCCATGAGAGCGATTACCGGCAACGGCTTGCTATAGCCTACTTTGCTATTGATGGTGTTACCTACGACTCACTCTTACCGATCCTCGTCGATAAACTCACTTCTGATCCACGCAGATTTCAAAACTCTGACAAACTCTATGAAGCCATCGGAAATTATGGTGATAAGGCTGAGGAACATATTCCTTTGCTGATCAACGCCCTCAAACTTGGATATTCGCCGGTGTATAAGGCCTTCCGTGGAATTGGATATCGAAGCATTGAACCACTTAATGAACTACTCGATGGCGGTAAAGAAGAGTGGCAGATTAACGCCATTCGAACCTTTGAACGACTTAAATTTGAAAAGCTCAATAAGCGACTCTACTATTGGCTTGATTCCGGAAGTCCACGTGTCCGAGCGGCCTGTGCAAAGGCGATTTGGGAATGTTATAAAGACCCGATCATTGCTTCCCGTTTAGGTGAATTGCTTGAATCAACCGATGCAATTGTAAATCGCACTGTCACAAGACTCGTAGGCGACATGGGAATTAAGGCTGCGATCATCCAAGAGCGAATCGGCGAAATATTAAAAAAGAACCCTCGGATTCGAGGGAATTACTATCTCCGGCGAGCACTTTCTGAAATACAAGATGCTAGGGCTAAACAACCGTAGCGTTCTCGTTTTCCTTGCGAGCCTGATCAGCTTCTGCTTTCGCCGTTCTATGAACAACGTGTTTCGGGACAGGCTTGAGATCCCAGACAATTCCCACAAACGATAGAAGCTTCAGAATCATATAGGTTGCATCAATTTGATACCAACGAAATCCGTTACGGGCAGATGATTGGAAGTGGTGATGGTTGTTATGCCAACCTTCCCCCATTGTCAAAATTGCGATCAGCAGATTGTTGCGGCTAGTATCGGTCGTCTTATAAGGACGCGTGCCCCATACGTGCGCCAGTGAGTTCACAAAAAACGTGCTATGGTATAAGAGAACAGTCCCCAGACAGAATGCATAGGCCACTACCTGCCAGCCACTCAATGCCCAAGTCGACCCTTCTTCAATCCCAAAGATTCCATTCCAGAAATGCCCTGTGCAAAAACAGAAAATAAAGAAGAGAACGGGGATCAGTACATCGTGTTTGTTGATAAAAACTAATTCCGGGAACTTCGTAAAATCTTTTATTTTGTCTGCCTTGAATTCGAAGTTCTGTTTGGTCATGAACCAACCCATATGGCTGTAAAAGAATCCTGTTTGCTTGGGGCTATGGATATCTTTTTCTGTATCACTGTGGCGATGATGGTCACGATGGTGGGATGCCCACCATAATGCTCCACGTTGAATGGCCGCTCCACCCAGGACAGCGCCGACAAACTGAAACCAGCGGGACGTTTTATAAGCTCGATGAGCAAAATACCGATGATAGAAACCTGTTAACCCAAACATTCTAGGAAAGTACATGGCAACCATCATAATAATGGCCATCCAGCTAAATTCCACAAAGAAGACACTGACCACACTCAAATGAAGAAGGTAGAACGGGATGCAGCGCACCCAGTCAATCTCCATTTTCGTATCGCCAGTTGACAATTCGTTTGAGTCAATAATGTCAGACATCGATGTTCTCAGAGCCCAAAGCACAGGCCGGCGGGGGGGGTAATTCGTCATAGAGACTTAATCCGGATTCCCAGACAATCCTAAGAATCCTAATCAAGTTCAGGATAATAACAAACCTGGAAAAGATAAATCCCTACCTGCCGGCAATCTGAAGATTCTTCCACCTAATCACGGCGGTCAAATCTCCTGAGAGAGGGGATTCTCACTATAAAATAATCTATATTAGCTTCACTCCCCTACCAAACGTGAAACAGCCCACGGCTTCATTATTGGGACACCGAAGGATTCGTCGAGGGGAATAGTCAATGTTATCTCTGCAATGTTATAAATATAGACGGAAATTTAAACCGCTTTGAGGAATCCCCATTATGCGACAACACGTTTCAATTTTTGCTATTTGTACTTTGTTTTTATGTCTGTCTGGTTGTCAAACGAACGTCAAGCAAGATGCACGGGCGAGCCAGAACACGGATAACAAAGTGGCAGTGATTAGTCTTACAAGTGATCCATTGACTCATCCACAGTCGGTCAATATGGGACTCACCTTCGCTGGATTTTGTCTTGATGAAGGGTATGATGTGGCGATTTTCTTTAACGTCAAGGGAGTGACTTTGCCCACTACAAGCTTTGATGCAGACTATAAGTATCAGGAACACGCTCCACTGATCGAACAATTACAAACCCTAAAAAGTCGTGGAGCGGAACTTCATGTCTGTCCGGTCTGCATGAAGGATCTGAAAATTACCGCCGATGACATTATGGAAGATGCATTTGTGACTGACAAACCGCGGCTCTTTGAAAAGCTCGGCGGCGACACAATGGTCTTTACTTATTAAGCCGAGAGCGAAGCCAGATTAAGAGCTGGAAGTAAGCTCAACAGCCAGATTCATGGCCGTCTGCATATCGACCGGATCCGCTATACCTTTCCCGGCAATATCGAAGGCTGTCCCATGGTCAACACTGCAACGCACGATTGGTAAGCCAAGTGTGACGTTTACGGTATGCTCAAAATCGTAGAGCTTCATGGGGACATGTCCCTGATCGTGATACATCGCGATCACCATATCACACTTCCCTCGGACCGCCTGCATAAATAATGTATCTGCAGGATAGGGTCCCGTAATATTGATACCCTGAGCCTGGGCCTGTTCGACTGCAGGGATAATAAGCTCTATTTCCTCACGACCAAACATCCCATTTTCACCGGCGTGAGGGTTTAAGCCACAAATGCAAAGATGTGGGTTTTCGAAGCCGAGGTCGAGCATGGCCTGATGGCCAATCTCAATTGTCTGAAGAATCCGGTGCTGATCGACTTTAGTGACCGCATCCAGTAAAGAACAATGAGTAGAAACATGAATCACACAGACTGTCTTATTCCAAAGCATCATGCGACATGTTTCAAGCCCACACAATTCTGTGATGTATTCGGTGTGTCCGCAAAATCCATCGATTCCGGATGCAGCCACTGCTTCTTTACTAATGGGGCCGGTGACAATTGCTTGACTCTTACCTGCAATGCATAACTCAGCAGCCATTTTGACGTATTGAATAGATGCGTGGCCGCAGTTCGCGTTCACCCGCCCAACTTCAAAATCGTCTTTGGAAATCAAGCCCGCGTCGAGGACAGCCACTTTCGAATCATCTGCAAGCTCTTCGATCGATTGGATGACCTGATCGACCTGTAGGCCATACAACTCCGCCAACTCTTGAACCTGCCATGCCTCACCCACAATGACCCAACGTCCTAAGACATGTAACGCCGAGTCACGACACGCTTTGACCGTTACTTCCGGGCCGATTCCCGCAGGGTCACCGATGGAGATTGTGTAAATAGGAAGTGCTGTCATGACGTCATCAAGTCTTAGCGATTGGCACGAGCCCCTAAAAGCGGGCCCAGTTCGGTAATCACCACGTTTCGAAACCAGGTCGGATTACCATGTTCGGTCAACATGATCAGGCCATCGCGATTCAGACTAAAATCCTTACGGTTCTTGAATTTACTTGCTGCGACACGCTGTTTCCAATCTTTTGAGCCAATACGTCCGTTCACCATCAATTCTCCATTTAAATAGTGACGTACACGATTACCTTTGAGCACAATTTGGCTTTGATTCCATTCGCCCCCCGGATTCAGATGTTTATCTCCTGAGGGTTCCCAAATGGCATACAGTGAGGCCGTCGCATTGAGAGAAAAAGGATCGGTACCATAGTTCTCGTCGTCGAGCATCTGGTATTCACATCCCAGCCACGCCCCGTCGTACTGACGCACTCGGTACTTAATACCACTATTGCCCTTTTCCGTCAGTTTCCACTCCCATGTCAACGAAAAGTCACGGTACGTTTGTTTTGAAAGCAATATTCCAGAACCTTTTCCTTCACACAACAGAGTATTATCTTCTTCCACTTTCCATCCACTGGTCACCGCTTCACCTGTTCCAGTCACCCAGTGATCGAGCGACGAAGAGAGAACAGTTGATTTCTGCCCTAAAGAAACTGAGCAGAGCAAAGTAAGAGCAAATGTTATTAAAAATCGTGGCATTCCAGTCGTTCCTCTGAATATTAAAGTCGCAAGAGCGTTCAGTATAACACTGCCGAAAACGCTTTACAGTCTGTCCTTGTGAGCCCATAAACCCAGTGCCGGGTTGCCGATGAAATAAAATCTCTCGCCATCAGCAGTTTCATTCCAACCGTCTCTCAATTCATCTACGCGATAGCGTTGGAGCATGAGCTGTAAGTCACCATACTCATACCCTACCGACTCAATTTCTTCCCGTGTTAACTCACCCGGGCAATAAGTCACTTTGAAACGTCCTTCGGAAGAGCCGTGGATTAAGTGCGCTGCTGCAGAGAGATTAGCACGCAAATCATCGTTCTCTTCCATAAAGGTCATTATCTGAGGAGTCGTTCGGTAGCCATATTTTCGAATCAGTGCATCAATTTGAGGGTCTTCACCAAAAACTCCCACCTTCGGAGCCAGTACAATCAATTCACCTTCATCAGCAATTGCCATTCGGGTTCGGTAAATCGACTTATTCCCAAGCCAGGTACTATGGAATTCTTCAGGATCCAGATAAACCACGACTTTATCGAGCGGCTCTTCGAGCTGAGTGAAGTTGACCTGCACAGATAGTTCACAGGCTTTTTCAAAGCAGTCGTGATGATCTCCAATGAATAGCCCACGTGTTACCAGAGAGCCATCCTCCCGCGATCCTACCACTGTAAGTACATAAAGCAGGGGCAGATTTTGACAGAATTGATCCTGCGCGTAATTAAGGATCTTGCGGAGCGGAGTATTGGCGCGGCCCATCATTCGCTCCATACCATATGCCGCCCCAATAAAATGGCTTTCGTTAATACCTTGGGAGCCTCCCGTTCCAACAAAAATATTCTTATTATAGTTGGCCATACCAATCACTTCGTGAGGTACGACTTGTCCAATGGAAAGCACCAGATCATGGCCACCCTGCCACACGAGTTTATTGAGTTGGGCTGGCCAGGCCTGCTCCCAGATTCCATCAGTAACTTCAGAAACAAAATCGGCTGGAACTTCACCAATCGTCACCACATCATCTCGCCAGCGGTGAGGACGCACAAGATCATGAGGGATACCGGGAAACATCTTATCAAGCTGCCACTCAGGCATGGGGACATGAGTTCCCAGAGCAGGCATAATGTCCGTCATAGCCGAACCGTAAAACTCATAAGCCATACAGGTTAGCTGGCCGGCTCGGCTGTTATATCTGGTGAAATCAGGAGGTAACGCCAGTACCTTAGTTCGCTGGCCGATCTGTGCCAGAACGCCATGCAATACCTCTCGCATTTGTTCATCGCTGATTTCAGCGGTAGCCGATCCCTCGGCATAATATAGTGTCATCGCTAATTCTACTTTTCCACCGTAAGAGGTACTAAGCCCAGTCTAATGCTCCGAGTGCTTCGAGATCCTCCCTGAGCTCCGTTCTTTGTTGATCTGTCAGCGGTTTCAATGGTACTCGAACCGTGCCACATTCGACTCCGAAAAAGGACATCGCCTCTTTGGATGCCGCTGCAAATCCTGGCTTTTGGAACGCTCGGATTATATTCACACTCAGATTTTGCAGTTCCTGAACCCGAGCACCATCGCCTGCTTCGACAGCCGCTCCAATGGCGGTATAGAGTTTAGCAAAGTGATTATAAGTGGATCCCACTGCCCCTCGCACACCATACAGCCAGGCCGCCGAAAGCATCTCGTCAAATCCGAAAAGAATGTTATACCTATCAGGATCTACTCGCATTAGCGTTTGCAAATCCATCAAATTGCCGTTGGTAAACTTCAGACCAGCCAGATTTGGAAATTCAGTTTTGGCTCGTTGCAACAATTCGATCATGGAGACTTCAACATGCGTCATGACAGGAATGTCATAGAAATAGAACGGTGTTTCATTGGCGGCCGATGAAATTTCTTTGAGATAAGGTAATAATTCGTCGACACTACCGGGACGGAAGAAACAGGGTGCCATCGAAGCAATCGCGTCTGCTCCTGCCGCCTGACTTGCTGCCGCCAGACTCTGTGCTACCGGTAACGAATTATCACCAACGTGGCAAATCAAGGATAACCCGGTACCCTTGATAACGTCGCCCCACCGCTGAAACAGAGCCAAACGTTCATCGGCGGATAAACTGTGACATTCCCCAGTCGTACCTGCCACATAGACTCCACCACAACCTGTGTCTATACAGCGCTGCGCTTGTTTCTCCACGGCATCCAGATTGAGCTCTCCGTTTGGATCCATCGGAGAATGTACTGCTGGTATTAGCCCACTGATTTCCATCTACTAAATCCTGTTACTGATTCATCAAATAACTTCCAGAGTATTTATTATGATTTACGCCTCTACAGCGTGATAGTAGGCGTTTTCACTGAATGCTTGGAACGATTCCGTCATGAGGCCAAGACGGTATTCTCCGGAATGCGTTGTCGCACTATCGACCAGCTTTTAAGCAACTTATCTAAACATCGTTATCAACAAGCCTAGGACATTATTCGGGGTTTAGAAGCTTTAGTACTTTCTTCTGCCCTCCCCTTACAATTACCGATGCTTGTCAATTAAATCAGTAAATCAGCAACCTGCAACTACTCCCATGAATCGATTTTGTCGATCCATCGCTTTAGCTTCTCTTGGTATTTGTCGCGTGCAGAGAGCGCGATAAGAATCAGAATCCCAACTCCGATCACGGAGACAAATAAGGCGATTTCGTTTAACTCCCCACCTGCATAAATGACCGATATTACCATCGATAACAGAGTCATGATTAGGAATACTAATCCCAAATAGACAAATTGAGGAATCCTAAATAGAGCTCCAAATCCAACACCTAACAATGAAAGCACACCCAGAATAATCATTTCCTGCAAATGGTTATTGGAAGCCCAATTGGCGATCATGTCGAAACTCGCCGTGAGATACACTAACGTCAACGACATATACCGGATAGAGATTAACTGACTACGAGTCAATTGAGACTTGAAGATCTGAGCTACGATGATCATGGATACGGCCGGCGGGATCACCCAGAACTGAGGGTCATCTACGAATGAAAGTGAATCCGACGAAGTAAAGTACAACCACAAACTCGCATTCCCGGAAATTGCAGCAACTACCGAATGCAGGAACGACTTTCGAAGGCTGGCCATCAGCAGGTTAATGATAGCTGCACCAAAGAATAACTGGCTGTAATCATTAAACAACGCCCCTCCGCCAGTTGGGAACATCCAGAGTGTTAGGATGGGGATAGCTGGTAAAAAGAATGCCGTGTTATGTATCGGCTCAGATAAAACATGCGTTTCTCGTTGGCGGCATACCTCAGAGATGATCGCACCTATAAAAGCCAACGCCATAATTACAAAGGGCCATTGGGAACCCAGGATGGCAAACCACTCAGGCTTACCGAAGTATATGTGGCCGCCAAAAGCAAAGAGCATCATTTCGGCAAAATAAACGCAGCCCTTCTGCGCGGATAATGACATTGACTCAAATGGACTGTCATCTGGGTCGAGTCCCATCGTAAACAACATCCATCCGAGGGCGATGATACCGAGCGATATTCCAACCAACTCGCCCATGAAAATAATGCTGGATAACCTACCTTTAGATTCGACGAAGAACGCCAATTCAAAGAGCATGACGATCAAAAGTAAACAGGAGACAACACTGAGTAGCGTACGAAGCCATGCCTTTATTTGTGAATCCCACTGCTCCACATAGTATTTTCGCCTTCCAAAAAAGACGGCGGTGACAACCATCGTATAAGCGATAAAGACGCGAGCCAGTCGATGGAACCAGGCAACCTCACTGCTTATAGCTGTCTCGTCTAAACCAGCCCAAAGCAAAATCGTGACACTAACCAATATGAGACAAAGTGAGACGCGTATTCGAATATTATCCAATGACGAACCACGTAGTGCCTCAAAACCGACAATAACCAACATCGGCATCAAGGCCGCCCAATATCTAAACCAAACAATGTTGTCATCTGCCTGTTGAAGATAAAAGGAGCTCAGCATGGCAAGCGTTGTAACAAGCATGCCAAGCCAAA
>MDSW01214707.1_pt1 | contig 12359 bp, 14 predicted proteins | sample 811171 | NCBI WGS metagenome assembly MDSW01 (sample SAMN05326641, study PRJNA326480) | marine metagenome | isolation source: seawater | place: Atlantic Ocean: North West | collected 2012
ACACATTCTCGGTAGTTTCTACAATTAATCTTGACCAAGAACCTGAGCATATAGCAATGAATCCCTCAGGTGATTTGATAGCGGTAGGAAATATTGCAGCAGGTACTATTTCACTAGTTTCTCTTGAGATTGAGAAAGAGATACATAGAGTTAGTGGATTATACGAGCCACATAATATGACATTCAACTCAGATGGTGATCATCTGTTTGTAGGGAATTTAGGTGCGAATATTGTGAGCGTTATCAATGTTTCTAGTGGGAAAGTGATTGATGAAATTAGTGTAGGTGAGCATAAAATGATTGCTTCCTCACACTCAAATGAAAACGAGTATCAAGGAGTTATTAATATTACAAGTACTCCTAATGGCAAGGTAGGTTTTGCTGCTTATGGAGAGGGTGATATTATGGCTGTTATAGATATGGATTCTCGTCAGGTAATTAAGAATGTTGAGCTTGGTGACCTACCATGGCGCGCTTTTACATCACCAAGTGGGGCTTACATGATAGTTCCTAATAATGGTGATCAGACTGTTTCTATTTTTTCAGCTAAGACTTTTGAAGAGATAGCCAGACTTCCTGGTGGAGAGGATATGACAGGAGTAAATATTGGGTGGTTTGATTCATTTGCATATGTAATTAGTCGAGGAGAGGACAAAGTAATTGTAATTGATCTCACTAAAATGGAGAAAGTAGGTGAATTACTGCTAGCTGGTTCGCCAGAAACAGGAGTGGTTACTCCTGATGGGCTTAAGCTATATATCGCACTGTCTGGTAGCAATGAGGTGGCTGTAATAGATGTAGAAAAAATGAAAATCATTAAACGCATTGGAGAAGTGGGTGAGGAGCCTTGGGGTGTTCACATGGTGGGTGCGATTAATTATTGCCACTAATATAGTCTTAATTTACCCCATCCTAAATTCACATGGCTATGATTTTGATAAGCAAACACCAAATAGTGCCTCAAGAATTTTACAAGAAGCAATAACTGTTTCTGGTCTTAAAGAGGACTTAGCAAAACATATAGGCAAACAATGCGAATATGAAGAAATTTGCGTTGCTAGGAAAATCGCAGAAGTTTTAGGTGAATATTCCAATGTTATTGCTGTCAATTCTCGGTCAATTGATGAAAGGCGCCTTGCTAAAATTAACCCCTCTATCAAAAATATATATACCCAACATGGGAGTATAAAAACTATCCAACTTGATCGTTTTGGTCGAAAAGCAGAATGGGAGGTAGCAAAGGCATTAAAGGGTTTTAAAACAGTTATCATTGATCTCAGAGAAAATGTGGGAGGTGATCTCTCCAGAATGATTAGAGTTGCGGCTCTTTTTATAGGCCCTAAGAAAAATGCATTTATTATAAAATCTCATAACTACAATGAGTCTATAGATATACCGACACCAATATATTATTTAGATAATCAAGAAATAATTCTAATTATCAGTAGAAAAACAGCGAGTAGTGCAGAATTATTCTCGATACTTTTAAGAAGGTACGCACAGGCAAAATTAGTAGGTGAGAAAACACAAGGAAAAAATGAGTTACTTAAGGTTGTACCTGTAAATAACAGGTTTCGTATATCTCTTCCTGCAGGCGAATTTTTAATTTTTGGAGAAGATATATCTGATGGTGTTTTGCCGGATTGATTTTTTGTGATTGATATTAGATATTAAGATAAACTTTTACTAGGTGACTTACGTGTATTCTAATAAATTCAAAAAATATTTGTTAGCATTAGCTTTTCTATGTCCGATAATATTTCTTCCTTTAAACATTCTCAAAGCCCACGAAATAGTTATAGATATATTTACCTTTGAGCATCCATGGGTAAACGTACTGTCTGGATCTTCAAACGCGGCAATGTATGTAAAAATTATAAATAAAGGCGACCTTGCAGATCATATAATTGGTGCGTCTTCACCCGCTGCTGACAGGCTAGAATTGCATTCACATTTTATAGATGATTCGGGTGTATCTAGGATGCGCCATGTTATGGCAATAGATATTCCCCCTAAAGGATTTGTGGATTTAGCTCCTGGGGGGGGGAATCATATTATGTTAATTGGGTTGAAGGGACCATTTTTTGATGGTGAGCTAATACCAATATCTTTGACTCTAAAAAATTCTGGAATATTAACGATTGACGCTGTTGTAGAATCTGTAGGGTTAAAACCAAAATTAAGTGAAGAAAGTGATGTATCAGATGCCAATAAATCTCATCACAAACATTAATAAGATTAAATATTAGATAACTTATATTTGAAATAAAAAGTGCCTAGACCTTAGTAGCTTAAATATAATTTACTTTTTTACAGTTTTTATCTGGTTGGGGAAGGTATATCGCCTGAATAATCATAAAATCCCTTACCTGTTTTTCTGCCCAGCCATCCAGCTTCAACGTATTTTGCAAGTAATGGGCATGGTCTATACTTACTGTCTGCAAGTCCTTCGTAGAGTACTTGCATAACAGCATGACAGGTATCTAGCCCAATAAAATCAGCGAGTTGAAGGGGCCCCATTGGATGATGAGCCCCTAACTTCATTGCTGTATCAATAGCTTCAACGTTTCCTACACCTTCATAAAGTGCATAAATTGCTTCATTAATCATCGGTAAGAGAATACGATTTACAATAAAGGCAGGAAAATCTTCTGCCATAGCAGGGGTTTTACCCATGCGAATAGTTACTTCGCGAACTGTTTCGTAAGTTTCTGCATCAGTTGCTATCCCACGCACTAACTCCACAAGTTCCATAACGGGAACAGGGTTCATAAAATGCATACCCATAAACTGACCAGGTCGATCGGTGCTTGCAGCTAAACGGGTGACAGAAATAGAAGACGTATTAGTACACAAAATTGCCTCTGGTTTTAAAACACCATGTAGGCTTGAAAAAATTGATTTTTTTAGTTCTTCGTTTTCAGCGGCCGCTTCAATAACTAGATCACAATCCTTAAGATCCGCCACATTTTCTCCTGCACTAATATGCTTAATAGCTGTTACTTTTTCAGCCTCGCTAAGAGCTCCTTTTTGAACCTGTCGTCCAAGGTTTCGTTCAATTAAGGCAAAAGCTTTCTTCAGCTGTTCTTGGTCTACATCAATCATTTTTACAGAGAAGTTATTAACAGCTGCAACATGGGCAATTCCATTTCCCATTTGACCACAACCTATAACACCAATATTTTTAATCATGAAAATTGCCTCAAGTTTTAGAAATTTCTTGGTTGTCCAACTCATCAGAAAGTTCTGGGAGTGCTTTGAAAAGGTCTGCTACTAACCCGTAATCTGCAATTTGGAAGATTGGTGCTTCTTCATCTTTATTGATCGCAGCAATTACTTTGCTGTCTTTCATGCCAGCAAGGTGCTGAATAGCTCCTGATATCCCAATCGCTAAATAGAGTGTAGGTGCTACTACTTTGCCAGTTTGGCCTACTTGATAGTCATTAGGCACAAATCCAGCATCTACAGCAGCGCGGGAAGCTCCAATAGCAGCCCCAAGCTTATCTGCTACAGATTCAATCAATACAAAGTTTTCACCTGATTGCATCCCTCGACCACCAGAAATTATAATTCCTGCACTAGTAAGTTCAGGTCTTTCAGACGCACTAACATCAAGACGTAAAAATTTTGACTTTCCAAAATCATCAGTGGATGGAATATTTTCAATCGTAGCATTGCCCCCACTGATTTCAGCTGCATCAAATGCTGTAGCTCTAACAGTTATAACTTTGATGGTGTCTAAGCTTTTTACTGTGGCTATTACATTACCTGCATAAGTCGGGCGAAGAAAAGTATCTTGATCTACTATTCCACTTATGTCTGATATTTGGGCAACATCTAGAAGAGCTGCAATACGAGGGGTAATATTTTTACCTGCGGTTGTAGCAGTAGCCATTATATATTTGTAAGCTCCGCCAATTGAAGCTACTAAACGAGCTATATTTTCTGCTAGCCCATGCTCATATATTGGATTATCTGTATACAAGACTTTTGTAACTCCAGTTACAAGGCTTGCACTTTTAGCAACGCTTTCAGCATTATGACCAGCCACAATTATGTGAACTTCCATATTCAATGATAATGCTGCTGTAACAGAGTGTAATGTTGCACGTTTTAACTCTGAATTATCATGCTCTGCAATAATCAATACAGTCATTATATTACCTTAGCTTCATTATGTAGTTTATTTACAAGTTCAGTCACCGATTCGACCATGACACCCGCTTCACGTTTTGCGGGTTCCTCTACTTTTAAAACTAACAGTCTTGGTTCTATATCAACCCCTAAATCCTCGGGAGATTTAATATCTATTGGTTTCTTTTTTGCTTTCATAATATTTGGAAGTGAGGCATATCGTGGTTCATTTAGTCTAAGGTCTGTAGTAATTACAGCTGGCAGTTGGATTGTAATAGTTTCAAGTCCCCCATCTACTTCTCGAGTGACCTCTACTTCTTGTTCTGAAAAAACAACCTTTGAGGCAAAAGTTGCCTGAGGCCAATCAAGTAATGCCGCTAGCATTTGACCAGTTTGGTTACTGTCATCATCAATTGCTTGCTTACCTAAAATTATTAGACCAGGTTTTTCTAATTCAGTTATAGCCTTGAGAATTTTTGCTACTCCTAAAGGCTGAAGGTCTACGTCAGTTTCAATATGGATGCCACGATCTGCACCCATAGCTAGAGCTGTTCGCAGTGTTTCTTGTGTTTGTTTAGGGCCTGCAGATACTACTACAATTTCATCTGCAACACCTGACTCTTTAATGCGGACTGATTCTTCTACAGCAATTTCACAAAAAGGATTCATTGCCATTTTCACGTTAGTTAAATCTACCTCGGAATTATCGGCATTAACGCGTACTTTTACATTATAGTCGATGGTTCGCTTCACGGCGACTAGTATCTTCATTCTCAGTCTACTCCATGATTTTTGAGTTCTATTAAAGGCATATACAATTTAAAGACTGATTAAACACTCTGATATAGCATACTTTTTTGAAGACAAACGCACAATATTGACCGCTAAGGGCTAAGTCAACGGGAGCCGGGTATTTACTAGCGGTTTGCACCTGGTTTCCATAAAACATCATCATTTCCATCGTTATTGAGGTGCCTTGCTAAGACAAAAAGGTGGTCAGATAAACGGTTGAGATAAGAAATCACAAATGGATTTACCTTTTCCTTAGTTGCTAATTCAGTTGTAAGGCGTTCTGCTCTTCTTACGACGGTTCTTGCATGATGTAAGTATGAAGCTCCTGCGGTACCTCCTGGAAGAACGAAACTATTTAGTGGCTCTAGGTTGGCATTTATTTGATCTATCTGAGATTCTAATCTATCGACCTGTGTAGAGGTTACCCGAAGTGCCTTGTCATTAGTCTCTATAGGTCTGCATAAATCTGCGCCAATATCAAAAAGATCATTTTGAATAGAATCTAGCAACTCCTCAGATATTTTATCACAATTTAGGCGAGCTAATCCAATAACAGCATTTGCCTCATCAACTGTACCATAGGCATTAACTCGTAAATTATGTTTTGGAACACGAGCTCCACCTCCTAAAGAGGTTTCTCCAGAGTCGCCTCCTTTGGTATAAATTTTTGTAAGTCGAACCATTGATATTTTTAACCTCTTTTTATTTCTCTACAAAAAATACAAGGATTGCAAGTAAACCAACTGCTAATAATTGTAGACCCACACGCCAACGCATTAATATATTAGACCGATTAGATTTTCCATCACCTGTATAAAAAGATCCAAGACCTAGAAATAGTACTACAACTACTGCTCCCATGGCGATATATACAAAAATTTCTAATATTAAACTCATTTAAGTTTTCTGGTGTCTTGCTTTTGATTTCAATTTAGTTTCATTAGCAATCTTTATATATGTGAATAATGTATTTTTTTTCAATTATTTACCTTTTTCATTTATTAATTTTTTTATCAGCGGTTTTAATCCAATCTAGTATCTGTCTATTATTCTCTAAAGAGAGTGCATCTCTTAGGTCATTTGGTGAAACACCTATTTTTCTAAGAGATGTTAGAGTAGATCCATAGTTGCGCTTAGAAAACCGTTCTCCATATTGATTTAAAAGCAAAGGGTGATGGAGATATTGTGGGGCTTCATAACCAAGAATTTCCTGTAACAGTCTATGAATCGCTGTGGTTTCATAGAGGTCTTCTCCTCGCGTAACAAGGTTTATACCCTGAATATGATCGTCTACTGTCACTGCTAAATGATAGCTAGTAGGTATATCCTTTCTTGCAAGTATCACATCTCCAAATATATCAGGTGAAAAACTATGCAGTCTGTCGTAAGGGTCTGTCCAAGTAAGATTTTTAGTATTTTGTAGTGCTTTATCCATATTTAACCTTAGTGCAAAGCTCTCACCATTTAATTCACGCCTTTGTGCCTCTGTCGCGCTTAAGTGACGACATGTACCTGGATATTTAAGACCAGTATGTTGATGAGGTGCTATATTAATTGATGCAATTTCCCTTCTAATATCTTGGCGGGAGCAGAAGCATGGGTATATTAAATCACGAACTTTTAGTTCTCTTAATGCTTTTGTATAATCGAGTATATGTTCAGATTGACGTCGAATTGGCCTGGCTGACTTAATACCAAGCCATGATAGATCATCTAATATTTGAGATTCAAAGTCTCGACTACAACGTACTCGGTCTATATCTTCAAACCTAATAAGAAATTGACCATTTTTTGAGTTTTGAGCATGGCTATATGCAAATACTGCTGCATAAGCACTGCCCACATGAAGTTTTCCTGTTGGACTGGGTGCAAACCTCGTAACAATATTTTTTTCCGATTTTACGAGGTGGTTATTCAACTAAGTCACCCCTTTTTTTGAAAGAGACTTAATTTTTTTATCATCATAATTAATCCAGTCTTTTAATATTTTTTCAGTATGTTCTCCTAGGATTGGTGCAGCAGATGGATAGTCAACGGGGCTTTTTGAGAACTTAATAGGGTTTCCCGGATGATCTAAATATATCCCAGAAGCATGTGGGATAGACACTTTCATATTGCGGGCTAAAATTTGTGGATCAGAAAAGACTCTATCTAATTTATTTATTGGACCGCAAGGTACTCCGGCAACATCGAGCTGAGAAATCCATTCATCCATAGTTTTAGTAAGTGTTAAATTTTGTATTTGCTCATTAACAAACTCACGATTTTCAATTCTAGACCTATGAGTTTTAAATCGGGGGTCTTTTATCAAGTCGGGATTTCCTGCAATATTTAGAAATTTTTCCAACTGTCCATTATTTCCTATTCCGAGAATCATGTGTCCGTCTTTTGTAGGAAATACTCCATAGGGAACAATATTTATGTGTTCGTTTCCAAACCTTTCGGGTGCTTGACCCCCAACTAGATAATTCATCGCTTGGGTAGATAACCAACTAGCTTGTGTATCTAATAGTGCTAAATCAATATGTTGACCTTCACCTGTCAATTGTCGCCAGTTAAGTGCAGCTAAGATTGCAGTTATTGCATACATTCCAGTCATTAAATCCGAAACTGCAACTCCAACTTTTTGAGGTCCTGCACCTGGCTGACCATCGGGTACACCTGTTATACTCATTAATCCGCCGGCACCCTGAATGATTAGATCATATCCAGCTCTTTCTGAATAAGGGCCTGTTTGATCAAAACCCGTAATAGAACAGTATATAAGTCGTTTGTTGTAATGGGCTAAGCTCTCATAGTCGAGATTGTATTTTTTGAGACCACCTACTTTATAGTTTTCAATTAAAATATCTGCCTTGGTTGCAAGCTCACGAGCTATTTCTTGACCCTCTATCTTTGATAGATCAATTGTTATGGACCGCTTTGCCCTGTTTGTTGACATAAAATAGGCTGCGTCACCAGTTTCATTTCCTTCGCTGTCTTTGATAAATGGGGGACCCCAACTACGAGTATCATCCCCCGTTCCTGGACGTTCAACCTTTACCACATCAGCGCCAAAATCTGCTAATAATTGACCGCACCAGGGACCTGCTAAAACGCGGCTCATGTCTAGAACCTTTAGGTTCGATAATGGCCCTGTTCGATCAGGGTCTTGTTTTTTATTTATCATTAATTTCATCCTTTGGAGTATATGGTTCCAATCTTGTTCGACCATTATTTCATGGCTTAATAGATATTACAGTTAGTTTTATCTTTAGGTATTCTTTGAAATACTTAATATATGATCCGTATATATTAACTTGTTTGCTATAATTTTTTACTGTTGTTTTTGTTTAGGGAATAAAGTCTTGCACGCATATTTAAATACTAGTCCTGCACTAGTCTTAAATGCAGATCATAGACCATTGAGTTATTTTCCTCTTTCACTATGGGCATGGCAGGATGCCGTTAAGGCAGTTTTTTTGAATAGAGTTTTTATTGTTTCTCAATATGATCATATAATCAGATCTCCTAGCTCAGAATTCAAACTTCCAAGCGTGATAGCACTCAAGAAATATATTTCGCTTGATAGAAGACCAGCATTTACCAGATTTAACGTTTTTCTGCGTGATTCGTTTTGTTGTCAATATTGTAATAATCGTTTTGATTTAGAGAACTTAACTTTTGATCACGTTATTCCTCGATCAAGGGGAGGATGCACTGCCTGGAATAATGTTGTTACAGCCTGCAATATATGTAATCTGAAAAAAGGGAATTCTTTGCCTAGTGAGTGTTCAATGAGCCCTCGTAATGTCCCAATTCATCCTTCCACGGGGCAGTTGCAGACCCTTGGACGTTTGTTTCCACCACAATATTTGCATGAAAGCTGGAGGGATTATTTATATTGGGATACAGAGCTAGACTCTGAAAAAAATATAGGATCTGACAAAGGTTTATTAAAACCTCTCTGATAGCCAAATGGCTATGCGCGTTCCAGATTTGATTGCTTTGACCATAGGTCTATATAAAACTGCTTCTTCTGCTTCATGGTCCAGCGCTGTATTTTTATGTGAGGCCTCATCTTCAGCAAATTCCTCTATAGTTTTACGGAGTTGACTGTCCTCTTCATCTAATTGTTGAGCTTGTTTTTTGTAATGTTCTTCGATTACTTCCTCTACAGCAACTGTGCATGCCATTGCAGCTTTTTCTCCTAAAAGTGCTGTTGCAGAGCCTAAAGCAAAGCCAGCGAAATGCCAAATAGGACTTAAAACTGTTGGTCGAACTTTTCTTTCAACTAAAAGACGATCGAAGGTTTCAAGATGCAACATCTCTGCATCTGCCATTTCTTTAATCGCACGACTTGATTCAGACTTTCCAAGTACGGCCAGTTGTCCTTCATAAATACGCTTAGCGCCATATTCACCTGCATGGTCAACTCGTATCATGCGGGCAATCATCTGCTCTTTTGTTAAATCACCTGGCAAACGATTTTTCTTACTTATTGAATTTTTTGTTATTGGGTTTGTCATATATTATGACCATTTGTTTACTGGAACTAATAACCTTATAACACAAAAAAGTGTGTATAGGGCGAGTAGAGTTGAAATTATTGCATTCCATGCCGCTAAAGATAACCCTATAATTGACAAATTACTCTCATCGCATGGAACTCTTGGCGCTGAATCAATTTTAGCTAGGAGGTCTTCTAGTGAGCTCGAAATTTTAAGTGAAGATGAACAGCTGCTCTCAAACCATTTTTGTTCAACCCCTACATGGTATATGGCATAACTAATTGTTGTAAGAAGTGAGAGAAAAATCAAAAACAATATGATTGTTCTAATCTTTCCATGAGTTAAAAAACTTAATAAAGACAAGACTAAAATAATGAAGTATGGGTAACGTTGAGCGTAACAAAGCTTGCAAGGCTCAAAATCACCTAAGTACTGCATTGAATAAACTGTGGCTAAAATTATTACTGAGCTGACCCCTAGGACTATGGGTGCATTTTTGCAGAGTCCAATAACAAATGATTTAAAACCCTGCATTATAATACTCCGATAGCTAGGAAAGTACCTGCTGCACAGAATAAAATCAACAATGAAACTAACCCGTAATGACGCTCAAATAATTTTCGTATGGGCGGACCAAAATACCAAAGTAGAGCCGCTATAATAAAAAATCGCATGCCTCTACCTAAAATTGAAGCAAAGAAAAATACCCAAGGGTCAAGACTTAAAGCCCCACTTCCAAGAGTAACTAACTTATAGGGTAGGGGTGTTAAGCCCCCTGCAGTTACTACCCATGCCCCCCATTTTTTATAATATTCCTCAAATATTATTAATTTTTGTTCATAGCCATAAAATTCCAAAACTGGTTCCCCAAAACTTTGAAACAGGTAATTTCCAAGCCCATAACCAACTAAACCACCTGCGACAGAGGCTATGGTGCAGACACCCGCAATAAACCAAGCTTTATTTCTTAAAGCAATGATCATTGGGATAAGCATTATATCTGGTGGAATAGGGAAAACGATGCTTTCTACAAAGGCTAGAGTTGCCAAAATCCAAATTGCATGTTTTTTACTGGATTGGATAATCATCCATTTGTAGAAGTGTTTCATCTCACAATTACTTTTGTAATTTTTAGAGCTAGTAACAGGTATATTTAATCACAGATATGAGTTTTTATGCTCATGCTACTTTTGAAGTTTGCAGAGCTTCTATATAATTGCTTTATTCATGGCTTGCCCGTGTGGCGGAACTGGTAGACGCGGCAGACTCAAAATCTGCTCTGGGTAACTAGGTGGGGGTTCGAGTCCCTCCACGGGCACCATGTTAAATTAATTTATTCTTAATAATTGCTTATAAGAATTTATTTTATGTTCAATGGCCTAGTTTTGTGACTGAGGTCAGAGATATATTTATCGAGTTATCAAACTCCTCAAATTTGGATTAATTTATCCTTTACTGAAAGTAGTTATAATGACAGTAGTCAGATTGCATAACAGCAGGTTTTTGGCAATTGAGAAATGCATGAATAGATATATAAAAATTTTGCAATATATATAGAAAACTCCTAATCATAAAGTCATAAAACTACTGTGTCTAAACTATCTAATCAAACGCTAAAAGATTAAAATATTGTCAAATCAACAGTCTGTTTCATGGAAGCCAGTAGAACAGAATACCCTAAGGGGTATTCTACTTATGTGCATCACTGCTGTAGTAATGTTCCCTCTTCTAAATGCAACTGTAAAGTTTCTAGTTGCCGATTTTAGTGTCTGGCAAATTGTATGGGCAAGAGCTTTATTCCAATTTGGCTTTATGGTGGTTTTATTTGCACCAAAGAATGGTTTTATATCACTTTTCAAGACTGTGCATCCTGTTCGACAGGGTCTTCGCTCGGTTTTGCAATTGCTTGCAATGGTTTTTTATTTTTCAGCCCTTGAAGAAATATCTTTGCCTACAGCAACTGCTATAGGGTTTACAGCTCCACTATTAGTTGTTGCATTCTCCGTACCATTACTTGGTGAAAATGTAGGTTTGAGGCGTTGGTGTGCTGTAATTGTTGGATTTGTTGGGGCTTTAATAATTATTCGCCCTGGTTCAGATGTGACTGATTGGGCTACTTTATATGTTTTTGCTGGTGCTGTTTGCTATGCCTTATATCAGGCTCTTACTCGTAGAGTTTCTGAAGGAGATTCTCCTCCGGTAACTGCAGTTTATACAGTGGTGATAGCACTTTTAGGTTCAAGTATTGTTGCACCTTTTGATTTGGCAATGCCATCAGATATTAATCAATGGTTAGCATTTGTAGGTCTTGGTATTGCGGGGGCTTTAGGACATTTTTTTCTGATTCGGGCTTATTCAATGGCACAAGCTTCAATAATTTCACCTTTTGATTATGGTCAGTTAATAGGAGCAACTCTTATAGGTTACCTTATTTGGGGGGATTTCCCTGACTTATGGACTTGGATTGGGGCGATTATTCTAGTTTTAAGTGGCATATATGTTGCCCGACGAGAAACTAAAAATTCAGCTGATAACTAGGGTTTCTAAAAAATATATAAATAAGTACTGGTCATATTGATATCTCATGGGCATTCTGCCAGCCATGAACAATAGGAAAATTAAAACACAAAGCTTCAGTGGGCTTCTTATTCGGCTCATCATGAGTTTAGTATTAACCACTTTTGCAATAGGAGTGAATATGAATTCGGCTGCTTCCAACACTGATATAGATGAAAACACTTTAGTTATGGAATTAAAGGATGGCACCGTTATTATAAATATGTTGCCTGAGCTTGCCCCTAACCATGTTGCTCGAATTAAGGAATTGGTTCGATCAGGGTTTTATGATGGACTTTTATTTCATAGGGTTATTGATGGGTTTATGGCCCAAACTGGGGATCCGAGAGGTGATGGTACTGGTGGTTCAGGAAAAAATCTTGACGC
>MDSW01054795.1_pt1 | contig 12358 bp, 12 predicted proteins | sample 811171 | NCBI WGS metagenome assembly MDSW01 (sample SAMN05326641, study PRJNA326480) | marine metagenome | isolation source: seawater | place: Atlantic Ocean: North West | collected 2012
AGCGTTTACAGATATTCACAGGCAAACAGTCTGAAATTGGCAGATTTGGCGAAAATTAGACTAATTGCTCATACAAAATGTACTACGGCAAAAATTTTGCTCATCGACTCGCACAACTCGTCACGTGTACAACGTTGTACATGTACAGTACACGTACGTGTTCAGAAGTAAGTATGTACTGTAGTCATTTTGTACTTCCGGAAGTACTTTCGAAAGTACGAAAGTAGCCCTACCTCCGAAGGTAGGTGGTCAGTTTAGTTGGCAACGCGATTTTAAGTGATGAAATGAAAGTGAATTCGGGATCTAGGAGCGAGTCCTGGCTTCAGAATGAAGCAGAAGAAGGTCCGCCCCAACCGCGTGGCGGTTGGGGCGCCCATGCGCCTTTACCTCTGCTGCTTCGTTTTCCGAAGCGTTAATGCACTCACTGTGCGCACTTATTTTAACGCGGATGAGTATTGGCAGTCTCTTGAAGTCGCTCACGTTGCCGTCTTTGGATACGGCCACCTGACTTGGGAGTGGGACGCCGCGGTGCGTGGGTTCGCCCACCCCGCGATATTCGCGGCCATCTACGAAGCCGCACGTTGGATGCGCGTTGACACCGTTCCGTTCCTCGTATGGGCGCCGAGGTTCGTCCAGGCCGCGTTTGCCGCTCTCGCGGACGTATCCATCGCTCGACTTGCACGGCGTCTAGACGGAGATCGCGCAAGAGGTTGGGCTCTTTTTTGTACGATGTCGTGTTGGTTTCATTTTTTTTGCTCTGTGCGGACGTTTTCGAACTGCATGGAGACTGCTCTTAGTGCGGCGGCGGCGGCGCTGTGGCCATGGCAGTGCATTAAGGACCGGGAGGCTAAGGATGGGGAAGTTTGGGCAGCAAAAAAGGCGGCTACGCCCCAGCGACGAAGCGCCAATACGAAATCAAAGCTAACGCAGAATGGTGGTGCAAATCGTATGGTTGCACTTTCGCTTGCTGCGACATCCTGTGTTATCAGACCTACTGCGGCAGGATATTGGTTTCCCTTGATTATCCTCGAAGCATTTTACACATGCCGAAGCTCCCTGGGTGATCGCACACGCGGCATCTTTCTCCTCCTCTATGAGGCACTTCCGAATGTATTGAGCGCACTTGTCTTCTCATTTGTCACAGATCGATTATTCTACGGGTGGTGGGCGTTCACAACTATAAATTTTTTCAAGTTCAATTTTCTGAACGGAGGCAGTGTTCGCTATGGTGTTCACCCGTGGCACTGGTACTTAACACAAGGTTTACCCACGGTCGCGTCGGTGTATTTGCCGTTAGCGGCGTTGGCGTTATTTGTGAGAAGCAATAATAATACCTTTACTTCGTTCATCGCTCTCTGTTGTATCGTCATCGGTCACAGCATTGTTGAACATAAAGAACTTCGTTTTATGATGCCGACTCTGCCATTTATTCTCGCACTGTCTGGTATCGGGTTAGCCTGCCTCGTGAGTGAAATGCATGTGACGTCAAAATTCGGAAAAAGAGAGGGAGGCATGACAGGCGTTTGGAAGTCCGAACGCGTCCGTTGGATTTTCGTTGCTTACATTCTGTTCACACAAATCCCACCTGCACTGTACTTTTCAATGTGGCATCAAATTGGAAGCATTGCAGTCATGCCCTTTCTATCAAACGCAGTTTCTGCGAACTCAACACACTCAGGAGGCATTCTATTCCTCACACCTTGTCACCAGACACCATATACGACGCACATGCACAATTCACATGTTTCTATGAGATTCTTAGAGTGTCCCCCGAAGTGTTTTTGGTGCGATGACGAAAATGTCAGCAATTTTGATCATGTTGATGAGTCTGAACGTTTTTTTCATAATCCTGGAGCGTGGCTGGCGACAGCGTACGGAGCACAAGACTGTGTTTACTCCAGAAATGACCATAGTGTTGGTGTTTTCGTTGAACGAGACGGTCACGTGGTGCCGTTTTGTGATGGTACGCTTGTGCCAAGTCACGTGGTCATGTTCAACGATACCTATGCTCAGCTCGGAGTCAAAGCCTGGCTTAAAGACTGGGGATATCGCCACGAAGCAGATCTGTTTCACACGCACTTCAAGGTAGACCGTGATATGCAGTCAAGGATGTGGGTGTTCGTTCGTTCACCTTCTTTGCGCGACGGAGGGAGAGAATAACATAATGTTTGTGTGATTCTCGCGCAGATGACATCGAGTAGACGAGATTTTGTGAAAGATGAAATGGCATTTGCGAGAGGATTTTTTCATCTCCTGAGGTTGTGTTCACATTATGTCTGCTCTTACTATTTTTGGCCGTGCCTACCTCAATATTGACCGCATTACGTTAGTAAGTTAAATTCACCTCATTTTTGCTGCGAATCTTATTGTTAGTTTCTTTATTAAAGACAGCGAGATAAACTTTGACCACTGTTTGTAGGCGTGCACATACGATGACAAGTTCGAAAAAGTCTTGAAACCTTATGCAGTCCCGGTAAAGTATTGTACTATAGTCATTCAAACATCTATAAGCCCCAAGGTGATACAACTATCATCGTTCCGGGGAAGAATCTTCTACAAATGCCTCAGAGAAAGACACGACAGCATCAATTTTTGATATACCGTGCACGAGTGTGTGCACAACGGTACCCTACAAACTTCTGTAAATATAATGACACCTAGAAAGTACAGAATATACCTCAGCGCCTGAATCCCTCGAATAGTCTGAGAGCTTGCTCACACATTCCACGTCTTCAGACCCTGTCTCAAACCTATGCTTCAAAGAAAACATCATCTACGTACATGCGTATTTGATCAAAGGGTGAATGAACCTTGCAAATTGGCCGGATAGCTCTGTCGACGATGCGTCAGCAGCGTTGAAATCTAGAATATGCGTTACGGCAGCGCTCTTGACAAAGTTTACGGAATCGTGTGATTTCCATGTCTCTACCAGTTTATCAAGCTGGAAAATAACGGCATTTCTGCAGTTTATTGCACTTATAACTAGACCTGGCACGGTAAATATTTGAGTGAGGTGAAAGGATCTGAGCGGTGGCAATGTTTGAGAGTTCAGCAGACCTTTATCCTGATCTTCAAAATTGTCTTCGACGCAAAGTTGACCGGTGATTAAACCTTCGACGAGTTGTCCTCTGCAACACTTCCTTATCAATATCAAGACATGTTCCTCAGACATTTGGCGGTTGTAAACGAGGTCATTTCACACAGGAAACTAAGTTTAGTTTCTTCTGTTTACCGGTAGAAGGTCCAACCAAGCAAGTACCTTCGTACGAAAGTACCTTCGAAGGTACTCTCGAAAGTACTTCCGGAAGTATCTATGTGTACCGTGCGGCAGCGTAGGGTTACATACGTGTATGTAGAATACAGTACGTGTAGACAATCTACACTAATAATGATGAGTTGCTGTATGTATGAAGATACCTTCGTATTTTTTATGTGTACAGCTGTACACGTACACGTACAGTACAGATTGTATTTCCGGAAGTAAAGTACTTTCGTACGTTGAAGGTACACAGCTACACACTATGATACTATCATAAACAACTTATCGATTTACTGAACCAATAATAATAATCAAGCAAGGTACACGCACGTGTACTTTCGTACGAAAGTACCTTCGTACTAATGTACACATAAATAGATAAGTTGTTACTCATATAAAAACTCTCATAGAGACAGACAATACAAAGAAGGTACGGGAGTAGGGCAGTAGTAGGGCTACACGTACACTACGTGTACTGTTAAAGGCTTTATATCTATAGTACGTGTACGTGTACGTGTACAGTGTCCCTACTAGGATATGGCTACGAGAGTGCTACGAGTTCTACGAAGGTACTGTACAAGCCATGCATGATTGCTACGCGTTGTAGTCTCGCTCTGTTGTACGGAAGCGAAAGTACGGAGATAGATACGTACGGAAGCATAACAATAAATACTCCCGGAAGTACTTCCGTACGAAGTACGCACCTGTGTGTAGATCAGATTACAAAAAGACTGAGCTCTAACCCATCCGGGCAAAACATGTGACCTAGTGCGAGCAGACTACACTACGGGCAATCCTCTCACGCAGTAAGAAACCCCACGATGGGATTCCTGAAACCCGTGTGAGCCTCACGAGCACACGAAGCCGGGGCGACGTGGAAATCGCAAGCTGTGTCGGGCTCCATGAATAGGATTTGCGCTGCCGCGCCCGAGTGGAAGTTTTCAGAGTCACGTGCGGCTCTGAGCGCGTACGAGATGGGCACGCCAGCGATGTACGTACGGAAATACGGAAGTACTACCGTATTTCCGTACAGTACTTCCGTACCTCCGTTCGTAGCCCTATCTAGTCTACACGTGTACAACTAGTATCATGTTTTAATAGCACTTAGCTACGGAAATACTTTCGTACTTCACGGAAGTACGGAAGTACAGTACCGTACCTTCGTACCTAGTCTAGTGTTAGCACCATGCTACGGAAGTACTTCCGGAACATACTGTATGTAGCCTTACGAAGGTACTCGTAGCTAGCTAGCTAGCTAGCTAGTACTTTCGAAAGTAGCTACGAAGGTACCTTCGAAGGTAGATATAGCACCATAGGGGGATTGGTATTCTATCCCTACCCCAAAAAATGTCAAATTTTGAAGACGAATTACGCATACGACATTTTCAGGTAGTGATGTAGTATGGAGCCTCACTGCGCGTTTTCTGATTTAGACGTCGAAGGACTCCAAGGGATGCCACGCGTTACACCTGGTAAGCGTGAAGAAGATGCGTCTGTCCTTCTCCTGGAGCGCCGCAGCAAATACTTCCGCAAGCACTTCCGTACTTTCGTACACGTAGGCCCGTACAAAAAAATTGGCACACTATCTACGTACAAAATCATAATCAACAACGAAGGTACATACGTACGTAGCTACGTACGTACGAAAGTACCTTCTACCTTCGTACACGAGTACACTACACTATGTGTACACGTATACGTGTACGAGTTCAGCAAAAAAAAATTATGTGGCTATTCTTTTCAATCTATCCAGCACATCTCGCGTACTGTACAACTACACGGACATCGAAGGTACAAAGATATAATAGTCAGAAAAGTGTCAGAATGTTCGAGCAAGTTTACGGTTTGGGGGAAGTGCGAGGCACTTTCTCCCATCTGGGCTCGCTTCCGGTACAGTACGTAACTACGAAGGTACGTAGCTACGTACGTACGTAGCTACATATGTACTTTCGTACTTTCGTACATATTAAATTCTAGATTTTACATACACGCACGTACACTATTAGCTACTTGTACATGCATGTACACGTACAATAATAATAATAATATTATTATTAATGATAATAAAACAACATAAATGTTGTACACGTACAGTACTTTGTACTTTCGTAACTATTTGTACAAGTGTGTAGATATTGTATGCACAGTAGCATGCATTATTTCCATAAAAGATACAGTACAGTACGTGTACGTGTACGTGTACTTCCATATGATATCTTTATTTTAATGCAAAGATAACTTCATATCTTCGAAGGTACCCGTACAACATATATACGTGTACTTTCGTATTATTATAGTACGAAAGTACTTTCGTACGAAAATATGTATGTACATGCTAGCTAGCTACATGTATGTTTATTTTTACTAGATAGCCCTACAGACATATGTACATACGTATGCGTATTATTAGTTCATTATTTATTATTAAGATATTAATTTATTTGTACACGTAAGTTGCAACTCACCTTCAAATAAATAAAGAAAGGTATTTTCTACATTGTACAGTACGTGTAGAGCTACATGCAGTTTAATACGGTATAATATATACGATAATATATAATATATATATATATATACCTTCGTATCATATTTATGTATGCCTCTACAGTAAGTTACTTTTACGAAGGTACGAAATACTTTATTTTTACAAAAAAAAGTCCACATTCGAGGGTACGTGTACGGTACACGACTACAACATACACGTACATGACTCGAACATGTATGTACAGTACTGCTTTTGGGGGGGGGATAACTATACAGCAGGCCTACTTTATTTTGTATAAACCCTACATGTACATGACGTACGTGTACACGTATAATTAGTACGAAGGTACCTTCGAAGGTACTTCCGTCCTGATGAGGTACCTGCATATTTACTTTCATATCATATTAGGTTAGTTGTAGTACGTAGCTAGCTAGACAACTTACCTTCATATGTACGTTGTAGTGCCTCGTGTACCTTCCTAGAGCTCTACTTTGCAGAGATTGTGACAAGCTTGGGCAGTTGCAACTCGCACTGCGTGCGTCGTAGGTGTCTCAATATTCACCACTCTCTGTATCCCTTCGGCCTCTAGAGTAAGTTTTGCAGCAACGATGGCTGATCTCAGCTTTCCCGCGAACTCCTGAGTTTCCTCTTCTGAAAGTACGATCTGTGTGTATGCTCGTCCTTTACGTTGCCCATCTACCTTTGTCAGAATATTTCTGAAGCGTTGAGTTTCAGAAGAACGGCAAATCGTGTACGCTGTCCCTTTTTGACCAGCTCTTGCAGTTCGCCCAACGCGGTGAATGTATGTGTTCTGATGCAGAGGGACATCATACGATATCACTGCAGCAACGTGTTTGATATCCAGTCCACGGGTTGCGGCATCAGAAGCGACTAGAAGCTGCTTAGATCCAGAACGAAAGGAATCGAGAGCTGCAGATCGCACACCTTGAGAAAAAGAAGAACTGTACTCCACGGCGCTCGACGGAAGACCTTTGATTGAGTCAAGCAGGAGGAAAAGACGGTGTGTGATGGCTACAGAAGAAGTGAAAACAATGACAGGTACTCTGCCAATCCTTTTGAGCAATGCGCACAAAGCCAACGGTTTCTTAATAGCTTCTGTGACAATAAAATTCTCGTCAAGATCGCTTGGGATAACATATTGAGAATCACAGAGTGAATCTGATTCATAGGCAGACGACTGGATTACTCTTGGTGAATTTAAATGTAGGTGGGCGAAGCGTACTGAGTCGTGGGTTAGTGTCGCCGAAATGAGAAGTTTTCGAAGCCGTCTTGACGACACACTGCGATCGCCGTTTCCTGTATGAGGTGACCTTGCCCCCACACCAGAATCGATTAAAGATATGCAACCCTGATAGGACTGCCGTAAAACACGGTCTGCTTCATCTATTACAAGAAACTCAAGACCTGAAAGTAATTGATAGTACACTTCCTTGACATGCGCGACAAGTCGACCTGGTGTCGCTACCATCACATCAAAACGTTCTTCAGAAGCACTATCTAATGGTATAGCATTCGAAAAATCTGTGGCTTGCCTAATGCGTGCCCGTACAATTTTGTGGTCCACTGGCTGTAATATAAGAGCTGCATGGCTTGGACGATTCAGGGTTGCAAGGTTCTCAAGTGTAAGTCGATCAACGAGGCACTTATCTTGATGTGTGCGTAATGGTACTCCAACCGTTAGTCCAGTGGCGTCGCAAAGTGGAGATAGTAACTGTGACACTTGTGTTGCAAGATCTAAGGTGGGTATGACAATAAGTGCACGCTGCTCACGTAAACCTGGACGGCTGGCTAGTGCTTGCAGAAGCGGTAAGGCATACGCCAACGTCTTGCCACTGCCAGTAGGTCCACGAACACAGATGTCACAATCAAAGCACATCCCACCACCAGTGGCGAGCCAGGTAGCGGATTGTACGGTTAAGACTTGATCAAGGCCACTCACCTGAAGAACCGAACGAAATTTGTTATGTATACCACGCAGGTGAGTTGTTTCATTTTCACCGAGGTCTAATAAACTGACCGGGCTATTGAACCATGACATCGGTGCCTTTGTGTTTCCGGTTCAAACAATATTTCGGCTGAAAAACCAGCCACGAGACTAACGCGCTGCACCTCGTCTCACTGCCGAGCTGCACTGCGTCAGTGGAGGAGCCGTAGCCACCTTCGAAGTATGGAAGTACTTTCGTACTTCCGGGAATACTTCCGCAAGGTGTACCTTCATAAGCAAGTACAGTACGTGTAATAAATGGTGTATGTACTAAAAACGCTACGTACTGTACACGTGTACACACGTACAGTACGTGACAAATAACTTTGCCGAAGTATTCCGTCGTTCTCGACACTTTCCGAAAAGTTTGTTGCTGGCGCGCTAGACATACGATGTCTTCTTTATCATGGATGAGTTCCTCCGGGCTTTCGACGAGTGTTCACGGGCTCCAACGAGCGAGGTCGTCGGCACCTTCCCGGAATAAAACGGTGAGAGCACTTTTTTCTCTGCATTTTAAAAGGATTTGGCTCAATTTGAACGCGCTGCAGTCCAGTGTACACGAACAGAATCCTTGCTCTTGCTGCCTACATAGCCTATCATTGGTTCGTAGAATGGGTACCATGATTCGCAAGCAAAATGTTTCGGTGAAAGAAATTGTTCACGCATATGTCGAAAAGGTTTCAAACTGAAGGCCATCACCGCACACTCATTTTTTGTGAAATACACTTATTGACAGATTCTCGCAACGGACACTACTACGCAAAGCTTTACATCGTTAACGGCGGATTCAGCACTTCAGCAGGTTGTTACATGTTCCCTAAATAAGTTCAGGTTTTTTCTCTCAACCATTCGGCCTCAGGCGGAATATTTAGATAGTCTTTTCGCCTCTGGATTAGACCCTGGCCCTCTTGCTGGGGTTCCCTTTGCAATTAAGGTGCTGCCTTAGTCACTGGTTTATCACCTTCACATTTTGCATTTGCTGGGTTTGCTGTCCATTAACCTAACTTCTTAAAGGATAATATTTGCTATTCGGGGTCGGCCACTACTGCTGGTATGCGTACTCTTCTTTTGCACAGGTTCCTTTCTCACTATTTTTTTCCCTTCCAGGCTCTAAACTTCTGGAGGCAAGATTCTATCTCCAGTTTTATCGTGAGCCCTACATTCATTACTGAAGCATTTTTGCTGCTCCGAAAATTCCAGAAACATCAACCAGCTTACGATGCTCACGTGCTGAGCGCATTGAGGGTCTGTAAATACGAACGATCGTCGCAAATGTGCAAACTTTGAGCATTGTAGTATTTATTTTCTGTAGGCCTCTGGAGCATTGATAATAGGAAAGACGAATATGGATGAGTTTGGAATGGGAAGCACGACGGAAAATTCCGCTTTTCAGTTGACATTAAATCCGTGGGATCTGACAAAGGTGCCAGGAGGCTCCTCTGGAGGTTCCGCTGCTGCAGTAGTCATGCAACAATGTGCTCTTGCTTTGGGGAGTGATACCGGAGGTGTGAAATATTTTGAGCTAGATACCTGTTCACGTCTTTTTAGTTCCCTCGACAGGTTCCATTAGGCAGCCTGCCTCTTTCTGCGGAGTTGTCGGGCTGAAACCCACATATGGTTTGCTGTCTCGCCATGGCTTGATTGCATATGCCTCATCTTTCGACAGCATTGGGCCGCTGTCATCTTCCGTTGAGGTTTCCGCACTTTTCTGAGTCAGCAGGTTTTTTTTGTAACACCAAATTTCTTTAGGATACAGCGATAGCGCTATCGGCGCTTTGTAGCTCGAGAAATTACCTGGCACCCGATACTGATGCAACTCTGCAACATCTCGAGAGCTTTCCATATCAGCATGGTCTTCTTGACATTAATTGCATGGCTTCGCGGCCTCTATCTGGCAAAAGATTCGCTATTGTGAAGGAAACCCTGGGTATGTTATGTGCTTTCCATAAAAACAGATTTTCCCCGGCTGTAAGAAGGGGTTGCTGGAAAAAACACCTAAGTTTCTGTTTCAGATTCTGGTGTTGACGACCACATACGCAAATACTTTCTTCATGCATGTAAAGAAATAGAGCAGCTTGGAGTAAGTCTGCACAGTTTCGTTTCATAACCAAGACTTTGATTTTATTTATCAGGCTGTTGTTGATATCGTTTCTTGCCCGACGTTTCTACTTGGATTACCTGCTTATTATATCCTTGCACTTTCTGAGGCAAGCAGGTAATTAATAATTTGTTCTAAAAGCTTTCACCGACATCTTTTTTTTTCTGATCTTCGTCGCCAGCAATCTTGCCCGATATGACACTCTCCGCGTGGGCAAAAAGGTATTTTATATGTATTTAATTTTCATTGAGTTTTGATACAATATTTGATATTTTATCTAAGACTTCTCTTTTAAGTTGGATCGGAGTGCAGGTCTTGGCGTCGAAGTAAAGCGAAGGATACTCATGGTGAATTTGTAATGCTATCTGAACTGTATATTTTCTTAATTTGACAGTTGCAATATTAAAAGGGTTCATATGCTCTTTCAGCGGGCCATAGTGATGCCTATTATAAGCGTGCCCAAATGGTCTGTTGTGTATTTTATCCTGACATTAAACGAACATCCTCTGTATTTTACTCTCTTCCACTTTACAAAGGTTCAGCAGGTTGTGGCATTTGACCTCGCATCGAAGTTGAAAACATACGACGCGCTTCTGACTCCTGCAGCACCAACAGCTGCCTACTGCTTGGAGAATAAGGTTATTTAATTTAGATTTCAGCTCGAGGTCACAGTTATCGCGGCCGTGGTTTGACTGAAATAAGTTTTCAGGTCAAGGATCCACTTTCCATGTTTTCAGGTGACATGCTGACAGTTAATGTGAATCTTTCTGGTCTTCCGGTGAGAATCAACACGCTGATGTGGTCTTGTGGTCTTGCTTTTGTGGTCTGGTCTCACAATAATGTACAGGCGATTGTTGTCCGCAGTGGGCTGATGGAAGTCGAGAACGAGTGTTTACCTTTTGGCTTGCAGTTTATAGGTCGCCCCTTCAGGTGGGAGAGGAAGTGCAAACGAGTAACTGGGCGTTAACTAACTTTTCGATTTTCAGGGAAGATGACTTGCTGAAAATTGCTCACGAGTTTGAGCTTTGTACATGGAATGCTCTCAATGATTCATGGAGTTTTCGTTGACAAGTACGTCCAGGAGAGATTCACCATGTTATCGGAGCTGAGCACTCAAGATTCCTTCGGTTTCGCGTAGTGAGGTGTGGCATGAGATACACAAGTGAAGTAGTTTTCTCGCAAGATATAACGCCTTTGTAGGGGAGGGGATAAGGAGTCTGTTCCGGAAGTTGATAGCTACATACGCAAAGCGGTTTATTGAAAGTTATCATCGTCATCTCTTTAAGCTTCCAACTCTAATGTGCCAGACTTTTAGAGTGCGTCTTAAACAAAGTGAATATCTGTCCTCGTCAGAAAAATATAAGACTTCAGTGACAGCAACTTCATACGCACAATGAACACAAAAATGTGGTGCCGCCATTCTATGCTGACATGAAACAATTTTCTAAAACAAATTCCAAACCAGGATGGGTGGGTTGAAACTAATTATTGTGTGCATGAGTGACAAAGCGCCAAAGAACAAACCTGTATATAAAAGCTCTTATGAATTGCGGTACTGATATATCTTGGAGATGGCATGAAGCATGGTGACGAATGCAATAAAGCAAACACTAATAACAAGAACAAGAACCTGCGAATACGCACGAGAGAACACATTCAAATATGCCATGGGGGGGGGGGAAATGAAAATAAACTTGATAAAAAAAACATACTGGTGTTATTTTGAGGCCTTGGGCCTCTTCAGTGTAGAACCGCAACATCGACATCCCGTTTCCATTGTTGGCGGAACGAAACGGACCACTAACGCCACTTGTTCTGCGTCTAACTGCATCTATGACGATACAGAAAGGTGAAAGGGTTAGAGTTACTGCTGAATTCAGAATAAACTCAAAGCGCGGTAATAGTGAACGACTACAAAAAAACGTTTCATAGCAAAGATAGATAGATAGATGAAAGCCATTAAAATAGGTCAAGAAAATACTGCCCCACCGGACGATGGCATAGTTCTGACGGACGAAGTTCCAACATGGTTCGAGGAAGTAGCTGAGCGGCTAGATGCTCCAGACATTGCTTCTAACTGTAGCCCTAAAAGAATTACCCCCTTGTTTTAGAGAGTTGCATGCTACTAGCCCTACATACTGTATGTACGTGTACACGTACGTGTACTGCACAATCAAATTTTTACCTTCGAAGATTTATGTAGTTATGTACTGTACGTGTACAACTAGATAGATATGCACTCTCGAGCAATCTCATTACTACAGTACGTGTACTGTATGTGTACATGACTACGAAGGTACTGGATATCAGCGAAAGGATATGAGCTTAGAAAGAATATGAGCTTAGAAAGAATATTAAAAGGATTAGCGCGCGGTGTGCTATAACATCGCGCAGAAGCCGTTTTCGGCTCTGTAACTGCACGGCATGTTAGATGGCATCACCTTCGAGGTGCGCGGGTCGACCGCGTTCGTGTCTGAATCGCACGAGCAAAGCATAGACTGGCGCGATCGC
>MDSW01051628.1_pt1 | contig 12357 bp, 10 predicted proteins | sample 811171 | NCBI WGS metagenome assembly MDSW01 (sample SAMN05326641, study PRJNA326480) | marine metagenome | isolation source: seawater | place: Atlantic Ocean: North West | collected 2012
CCTATAATATCAGAACTTAAAGATAACTTAAGATACTCTGTAGAATCAAATAAAAAATCTTCGTCATTCTCTGCAATATTTGTACAAGGAACCCACTTGGCTTTTCCTTTCTTTACTGCTATAACTCCGCAGGCTTCTCGTGGGTATTCTCTAAAAAAATGAGGTTCTATTTCATGTAAAAAATCTTGAATCATCTAAAGCTTCGAGTTCCGGGGAACCCTCCAAAAGGTAAAGTTATTGCTGTATTGAATACTGAAGTTGGTGCTCCATGGATTGTTGTTACTCCTCCTACAGTTATAGATACTGGATTAAGAATATTGCCTACATTAACATATACAATATTTGTTGTTTGATACCGAGACTTACAGGAAGATAATAATTTTCCGCAAACATCTCCTCGGACCCAAAATCCAGGATTTTGTGAAGGAATCTTTCCTGTATTATCTCTAATACATCTAAAAATTATAGGGACTCCATTTACCAATTCAAATGTATAATCACTTCTTCTTCCATCTGAAGCATTTGTAGTGTATGCTTTGGATACATCGTATGTATCATAAACTCTAACTGCTCTCCAATGAGCATTATTGTCTGTAGGAGTATTGCCCATATTCTCATCTGATAAAGATTGCCAATACATTGAATCATGGGAAACTAAAACATCTGTGCTAAAAAAATCCCCTGCAGCCCAAGTTGAAGGGGTGCCGCTAACAAGTGACGTATGTATTAAAGGCTCGTCATCTATTGTAAAAAATAGATGCACATCTGTTATTTCTACCTCGGCGCCTTGACTATCAATCGTAGTTCCACTTACTTTTGTACTCCAGTGGCACGCACTTCTTACATCAGTATTCCCAAGAGCCCATCCTTGGTACACCCAAGGACAGTATTTTCCTGTTACAACTCTACTTGGAACTTTGACATTGACTAGTTCGAATGGACTTGCGAGTTCTATAGTTATGGATAAAGATGTTTTTTGTGCAATTCTATCAATTATATATTCAGCTTTTGGGAACTCAAATGGATTTTCATTAGTGTCTGTAGACTCGCTTACATACTTTGATAAAGTTTTTCTAATTACTATTCTCTTTCCTAGTAAATCTTCTACTACGAAAGAGTTTGTTCCTGCTACTCCATCAGTATCAAACTTAGATCCTGATTTGAAAAGACTTTCTACATTTGGAATTATTAATGTAGGACGAGCTGCTGCACCGTCTGCATGCTTTTCTATTCCGTCGACAACCATTGGAAAGGCTTCATAAGCATTATTATTCCAATAAATGTTTTCATGAGTATTCTCTGCATGAAAGTATAAAGTACTGTTAAATCCTGTAAATTCAAATAAAGTTACAAGAGCTTCATCAGAGGCTAAATGCAGGGCCTGCGCTTCTTTTGCAATTATATTCTGAGTCATGGTTCATATACTCTTCTAAGTTCTGCGCTAATTGACTGTACATCATCGTGGCCTACCATTACAGAATAAGTTTCTAATACAACTTTTATTCCTGTTTGTTTTTCTAAATTTATTGAAAAACTTTGAGGTTGAATAATATCGAAAAAAGAAGAAATTAAAGCTATTTCTTCCCATATTCTATTAGATAGAGTTATACTAAAATTTTGGTCTAATGTATTTATTCCGTCTCGAACTCTTTGCTCATATCCATCTCCAAAAGTTGCAGTAAGTATTCTGTGACTAGATTCTTTTGTGAATCCTCTGTCAAAAGTTATTTCTCTACTAGAAATACCGCTAGGATATAGCTTTTCCAGCATAGTAAAATATCCTTCGGAATCCGGGGTGTTAGTATCTGGCTGAGGATATTTTGCTGTCAAGTCTGCAAGAAGTCTTCCAGCAATGCCGGTCGTTCCTAGGGGCTTTGGTATATTAAATCCGAATGCACGTGCCATTATGATACTCCATACGGATTAAGTATTCCGCCTGATCTTTTTTGATTTTGAAGTTCTTTCTGCACTGCAGTGGCTACAAGATTACCAATATTAGCACCTTGTTGGCTACTGGCCGAAGTGCTTGATTGAGCTTGCCCTTGATTATCAATACTTACATTAACAGTAACATTATTTTGCTGGCCCAAACCTCCCTCCATAGCAACGGGTATTGTTTTTCCGTCTGGAAGAGGAACAACAGCTTCATTTCCATGCAGCATTGCAGGATACCCGGTTCGCGGCCCTCGTGCTATTCCTCCTGCAGAATATCCGCTAATCTTTTTCGTGTATCCTCCATCTGCAAAACCTAATAGTCCGCCTAACGTTCCTCCGATTGCTCCTCCTATTGGCCCTCCGAAGGCGGCACCAATCGCTGACCCAAGCATGCCGCCAAAGCTGCCTCCCTGACCTGCTCCACCAAAGAGTCCACCAAAGAGATTTGAAAGCATTGGCCCTAAGCCTTCAAATAAAGACGAGAATAAACCTCCTCCGCTTTCAAATGCAATACCTAATTTTTCTATGAATCCACCTTCAGCGTTCTTGTCAAATATATCTCCAAAAGCGCCAAGAAAATTATTAAATGAACCCTTCAATCCTTTTATAGCAGGAGCTCTTACAACTACTTCTTCCATTGGGCCTGCAGGATCAGATGCCTTTACAATTTGAGCACCCCTCCAGAGCTTTCAGTTGTTACAGCGCCGGGGCCTTGAGCGCCAACACCTCCTCCTAAAGCTTCATTTACTGCTTGGCTTGGATTTTCTACTATAGAAGTAGGATCAGGAGGGGGCGGAGCAGGCTCATCACCGCAGCACTTTAAATGTATTCCACTATTTAATGCTTCTACTATAGCAGTTTTAAGCTGAGTTGCTCCTGTAGAGAAAGTAGTTTTCATATTATTGTTCGCAGTATTTAGTGCCTGCTTTTGATTACTAGTAGCTGTAGAATTGGCTGTGCTAATAGCATTTGCCATTGCTGTAGCTCCGTTTGTATGAGCGGTTGCAACAGCAGTTGGGCCATTCTTATCTTCTCCAAGCAATCCATCAATTAATGGATCTACTATCATTCTCTGTGTAATTTCTTTTTGAATTGTTTGCAACATAGATCTTGCTGCATCTTTAAGAGCTTCTCCAACACTCTTTGTACCGTCTACCAAAGCAGTGAAAGCTCCGTTTATACCATCAGTAAGCCCATTTCTAAATGCGTCCGCAGATGCTTCCATTACTTGTTGTAAAGGATCTAATGCTTTTACAGTTAGTTCTGCATCTGTTATTGCATTTTTTAAATTAGTTTTTTCTGCTGCAAACTTTGCTTCAACTAAGTCTCTTTTAAAGTCTAGTGAAACATCGCCAGCAGACTCTCTAGTGTCTTTTATTTGAGCATTTACTCTTCCTAGTAAATCGTCATATTCACCATTTGCATTAGCAAATTCTATTTGCTTTGCCAACAGGTCTAGCTGAAGTGCTACTCCTTCTCGTTGAAACTTTAATTGCTGTTCTTCTAAATCAATGGCAGCAAGCTGTGCGTCTTTTTCTCGATCAAGAATTTTTCCTTTTTCTACTGCCATTTTTTGTGCGAATGCAAGATTTTTTTCTGCTAAAAATCTTTCTTCGTTAAAGAATGGATTTTCTTGCTTTTTTACTCTTGCTTCTAATTCAAAAGATGCCTTTTCTTGATTTAGTACAATATCTAAGATTTGCTTTCGCGCCCTTATTTCATCTTGAAGCTGCTTATTAATTTGTTGTTGTGCATTGAGTACTGCTATATCGGCACCCAGTGCAAACTGCTTTTCTTGAATAGGCAAGAGTGCTCGTTGTAAAGCAGCTTTGTCTTGTTCAATTTTTAATTGTCTCTCTGCCTCTGAAGTTGCAAGTTTATCTACTTCTAGCTGTTGACGCAGATTTGGTATTGCTTCTTTTGCTGAAGCTAAACTGCTATTTTCTGCTAGTTCTATAGCTTTTTTAGTTATGTTTTGGGCAGCCAACAGTTTATCTCTTTTTACTTCTGTTGCGAGTATACCTGAAGAAATATTATCTAATTTACCTTGTAAAGTTAAGCCCGCATTCCTTAGTTGATTTGATTTTTGCTGTTTAGCATTTGCAGCATCAAATGCCTCTTTTTCGCTATCGATTGCAGTTTGAATTAAAGTATTAAACTCCTGTTTCTTTTGGTTTGCTTCTCGGTATACGTCTAATTCATTTTTGCCCTGTGCAATTGCTGCTTCTCGTGTTTGAATTGTTTTTTCCAAGGCTGCAAGTTCGGTTCTTGCTACTCGACCGTCTCGTATCCCTCTTCGACCCCCTCCAGCTGCTTTTACTTTTTTTCGTAAAACCTCAGCTTGTTCTTTGTCTAATTCTAGACTTTCTCTTTGTATTTCTAAAGCTGTCTCAGCGCCTGAAACTTGAGCTGCACTTTTAGTAGCTTGTTCTTGAGTTGCTCTGCCGAGAGCGGACAATGAAGTTACCTCTTTAGTAGCTTCTGCAAGTTTATTAATTTCGCGAGTTACTGCCTCTGTTGCTGCTGGTAGTTGTTTTACTGCTTGGCCTGATTCAATTAGTCTTTCTGTATACCTTTTTAATTTTTTACCAGCTTCCTCTTGGCCCTTTCCTCCTTTTGCATATTCTTTTGCTAATCTTCCCAACTCAGGAGAGAGATCAGATATTTCATCTAATAAATTGTTGAATGCTGCTGTTGTTGCTTGTGTCTTTGCATCAGTACCTGCGGCAGAGGCTTGTAGCATTGTAAGCTCATCTACTAATTGTTTAATATTTGCAGAATTTGCCGCATTGCCTAACAATACAACTTTATCTAATAAACGAACTTTTTCAGAAGCTAAAGCATCTCCCATACGATCAATTTCAGCCGCTAAAGTTTGAAATTTATCTGTTGTCGAGTCGAGCTCGGATTGCAATTTTTTCATTTCTTCTGAGGCAGGAAAAAGAGCATTATAAAGCTCTTGTCCAAGTGAAAAAACCATTGAGATAAGACCCAGGATACCAGCCGCCATAAATGCAGCATTTATTCCTCTAGCAATATTTTTTGCTGCGGTAGTCATAAACCTACCCATGCGCCCAGATCTTGCTTTAGTCTCTGCTTCTTTTTTCTTCTCCATCAGCTCTATTTTTTCTGCTTCAGTAATTAATCCAATATTTTGCTCTTCTATGATTGCCATTCTTAAATCGTAAGAAGCCCTCATGTCAGCAAGCTGCTGAGCATTCATCTTTCTTAAAATACTTGTTCTTTTATCGGCACTTAACTTGAGTTGTGCCTCTGCATTGTCAAGAATTTTCTTTGCGTTTGCAGCAGCTACTCGGTCTTGTTTTCCTTGGCCAGTGAGAAACATCATACCGCTTTGCTCGCCTCTAGTCATTTTAGTTTTAGAGTCTTTAATGGCTTTTGTTGCTGCACGAGCAGTTTCTTTTTCAAAATCTTGTTGGGTTTTTGATGCTTTTTTCAAGTCAATTTCATATGCTTTTATTTGATCGTTTAATCCTTTTAACTCCTCTTGCTGTGTATTAAACGTTTTTGTAGCTGTCTCTTCCCATGCTTTAAAGTTTGGAAGTATTGTTCTTAATATAGGCAATGCAAAAAGAGTCAAAGCACCTACAAGAGCTGCAGTATTCTCAGATAGAAAATCGAAAACAGGTCTTAAATTATCAATAAGACCTACTTTTAGTGTATTAATAAGATTGTCAAAACTATTTATAAATCTATTCAAGGAAGCGACGGAAGGATCTAATATTTCTTCGACGGCGCCAAACTTGTCTTCTGCTTGTGACAATACTTCATTTGCTACAGCTTGGCTTCTTTGGAAGGCAGACAGCTCGTTTACAGCTACGCCTATTGAGTCTGCGTATTTGCCTAAAGCAGTGTCCAATCTAAGAACAATACCTAATTCATCCAGCAGTTCTGGTTCTGCTTTTGTAGTACCTCGCACCAAACGGTTAAAGGAGTCTGTAAGATCTCGTCCCAAAGTTATTGAAGCATTTTTTGCTGCTTTTGCTAATCCTTCGAGCTGTGTTGGACTTAAACCAGAAGCCATACCAATTGCAGTAGCTCTAGATGCTTCTGCAAATGAAAGCTGCCCTAGTGTTGCATCTCTTACGGATTGTGTTATAGTTTGATAAGCTACACCTGTTACAGCGCCAAGAGCTTTTTGACCAGCAATTAGATTTGATACATCACTTGCATCTTTTAAGAATTGAAAAGCGGCGGACACAGCAAAGACCTGGGCAGCAATTGTAGCATATACACCTACAATGCCTCCCATTCCTTGTTGCATTTTTGAAAATTCTTTTGTAGTATTTGAAGTTCGCTTGCTTAGTCCTTGCATATTTCGACTAGCATCACGAGATGATTTAGATACATCAGTTTGTGCACCATCTATTGCATCTAATTGTTTCCGCAGCTTTTTTGCAGACATTGTAACTTTCTGCATTTTGCCGTTGACTTCAATATCAATTTGAATTTTTTTCGCCATTAGCCTTTTACATTATGGGTGTAATGTTTTCCACCGCTTTTTGCTTTTCGTGCTTCGTTTTTACGTTTTATTTCTGCTTGCTCTGCTCTGTAATTTACTAGTTTACTTTCATAGATTTTCATTATATAAAGTATTGTTTTTTTATCGTCTACTTCATACAACTTAAAAAAGTATTCTATTCCATCCCAATACTTTCCCATGTATGTTCCGCTCATTCCTTCCCAGTGTTCCGGGAGAAGGCTAAACATAAAAAATGCCACTTGAACCTCTTCTGGAAAATCAGAAGGGTTGAGCGGCATTTTGGAGGGGTCAGGTTCTTGCCCTAATTGTTCACAGACAGCTAAATATTTATCAACATCTACTTTAGAGTCTGCTTCCCGAATGAATCTTTCTAGTAAAGACTCTATTCGGGCGATTTGTTCCCAGTAAAATTTTCAAGATCTGCTACGGCCTCCGTAACCCAACTATCAAATACATTTGAGTTTTTCATCAAAAGCTCAGCATTATCTTGTGTATATGGAAGTGTGTCCTCGGGGTCAAGGTCTCCTACATCTACCAAAAGAAGCTCTTCTAGGTAACGATATTTTAAGCCTGACCATCCTTTAATGACAGCTTTACAATATTCTACAATAAATTTTTCTTCGTCTAAAGACTCTTCTGGTTGGCGAGTTTTCTTGTCAAACTTTGTGGTGACACAGCGTTTTCGAAGTTTTAGCAATTCTTCTCTAGCTAGATAGCAGAGAGAAACTTGCATACCATTATAGCCAGGAAAATCAATAGCTACGGTTTTACTTGCAGTCATAAGACTAGCGAGTGATACTGGTGAATCGGACATTTTTTGGTTCCTTTTTAAATAAATTTATATTTTGTAATTATAAGGGAGGGGAGCTAAAAAGTCAAGAACTTTTTTTGAAAGGATAAAAGAAAAACCCGCCGAAGCGGGTTTTTGTCGAAAGTATAACTTTACAGCTTATTAGCGGTATCTCCGTGGTAAGCCAACTGAACTTCGTTAGCCACGTTAAAGTCCGTAGTATATGCACCAAAGTTAGTCTCAACTGAAATAACATCTTCAATAGAGTGAGTTGGTACGTCAATGTGACACTTAGGAATTTTAACATCAAGTCTTGGAGTTCCTGCAACATTACCACCAATTTGGAAAGTTACATCAAAGTTGTTTACAACTTTATCCAAACCGCCGCCTGTAGTTGTCATATCATTAAAGAGTTCTACAGAAGTACCATTATTACCTGAATCGGTATCAAGGGTCAAGTAGCAAGTAAAGCTTCCATTCGCTGTACGACCACCTGTTACGTGCTCAATCGGAACGTTTACAGCACCGAGTTCCTCTGGTACCAAGTATGAAATATTATTTGAAATAGTAACATTTCCACCTGTCAGTGTAAGATTGTAAGAGCCTGAAGGGAATTCAGTTGTGTCAGTAGTAACGCAAAGAAGCTGAGTCAAACGATTTCGAATAAAGGTAGTTGTTGCATTTACTCCCTTATCAAAAGATTCTACTGCTACTGTTGCTGCTGTAGCATTAGAAGCCGGGGCAGCAATTTCGCCTCCATCATCGTCTTTTCCTAAATAAAGCCTAAAGCCGTCAGCAGAGTTTAGGGCGACTCCCTTATGCTTAAGAGCAGTAGAAGCGCTAAATACGCCTGCAGCAGTTTTTGTATTTGTATTTACTACTTGTACAAAGCCTTTTGACTGAAGGTCAATAACCTGCTTTGCAAATCCAGACCAGTTAATAGTTGCAATACCATCTACCTCGAAATCAATAGAGGCTTCGTTAAATGCTGCTGATTCCAGCTTATAAACCATTGGGTTTGTAGTACTTGTTTCCATTACAAAGTAAAGATTACAAGTTGCAAGTACCGCTCGGTTAGACTGACCGAAGTTAATAATAGATCCGTCTGTAGTAGAAGAGGGCTCCATTACCGCAGGACCAAAAGTAGAGTTTTTATCTGAGTTTACACTTCTATAAAAACTTGCACCTGCTGTGTTAGTTACTTGGGCTGCAGTAAGAACTACATTGCCGCCTCCGCCAATAAGGGCGGATGGAATAGTAACAGTTTCATTTTGTGTCCAGCCTGCACCGCCAGAAATTACTGTAACTGCTCCTAGAGTAGTGGCGTTGGTCATTACAATGTCTACTTCCCAACCTTGAGGATCGGGAGCAGAGCCTCCACTATATGAAAGGCCCGACATACCACTATTAATAGTATAGGTGCCTGGAGTAGCTCCACTAATGCTTGAAGCTGCAGCGACAGTAGTATTGCTGGCACCTGCGCCTTCGACTAAACCGCCACCAGTGCTAGAAATAATATGCTTATCTGCTCCAGCCATTACTGCCCAGAGAGCTTCTTCTACTGCATGGTGCTCGTTAGTTGAGCTGTTCGTATAAGGTCGAACATAAGTACTAAAAGACCACTCTGCGGGTGCCAGAGAGTCTGTAAATACCCTATTACCTCGTCGGCTCAATCCGTCGGAACCTTGCATTTCTGAAAGAGAGATTTCCGACTGATTGGTAGACTGTGAGAAACTGAAACCATCTAGTACGGGAATTTCCCATAGTTGATCATCAAATTCGATGTAAAGTTTCGAGTCTCTGCTAAAATATAATTGTTCTGCCATAGCATGTCTCCTAGAGATTGAAAGGGCTAGGACGTGAGCCTTTGCTCCTGCCTGCCGTTTCTAGTATTGAACCTGAAGCTGCATCTCCGCTACACCAAAAGGTTCAAGAACTCCTTCATCAGTATCAATACTGAGAATAATAATATCGTGAGTTGTTTGTGTTACTCCTTGCCTATCAATATAAGCTAATCTGCCATTGCTCTCTACCACGGTTTCTACATCTTCCAAAAGCTGATCTAAAGCAGTAACAGCATCCGTTTCTTTTACATAACAGCGAATAGTAATATTTAAAAATCTATCCTTATACCCGCCACCTTGATATTCTCTTGTTTCTGATCCTGCATTTAAATGTATTGCAGGAAAAGTATCTACTTCATCCCAAAACTTTAATCGTGGATGTACATTATCATACACATCACTTAAAAAAGCTCCAGTTTGATTTATTTTCTTTAATTCTACAACTAGCGCATCTACAATAGCGGACCTACGTGTTGTATATGTTCTTGCCGCCATTATACTCTCCTAGTATAGAATCTTCCTATTGCAAAACTTGCTGCTATTTCCCGGATTGACATATCTATCAATTTTCTAGGATCATAGTCTGGCGAGCCTTGTGTGCCTCCAACCTCAAATGTGTCGTAGGGTCTTTTTTGGTAAGTATACCCAATACTAGGAAAGCCGCCTTGAGTTCTCGTAATCTCTGTTGCTCTTACGGATCTTGAAAAACGACCAGATACATTTGACAGTCTTGGTGGCCCCATATTCCCTGCTACTACTGAAGGAAGCTGAGAATTTAAAATACCTAAAAGTTTTTGTAGCTGTACACTTGAACTTTTAACCCCGGCCCTTCTTCGTGCCCCTTGAGAGCTTTTTGCTCCCATTGCTACTGCTGATTTATCTACAAGAGGTTTTACGTTATTAATTTTTCTTTCGCGAGTTTTGCTTCTTGCAGTAACTGGCTTATTTTTAATTTTTTGTCTTTTAAAATTAGATCGAGTAGTTTTTCGTGTTTTTCCATCTGGAGCAAATAAGTTTACTGACTTTTTAGCTACAATTTCTACTGGAGAATCTGATCCTTCTTGATTCGGCCAGTCTGTTCTATCTACAATAGCTTCTAGTGCTTTTTGTATACTGCCTGATTTTTCTAGTGTTGCTTTTGATGCGTTTACACTTGTTGCTTCTAACTCTACTCGAACTTCATGAATTAGATCGCCTTTTTCATTTTCAACTGGTACTTTTACTATTTTAATACCGTATTTTTTTAATATTTTCTTTAAATGAACTCTTGCAAAGCTATCAGCTTTTTGATTATCAAATTGAAAAAGAACATCATTAAAAGCTCGAGCTCTTTCTTCTGCGATTGCTCCACCTTCCATGTGTCCTACATCTAATAATACTGCTTTTGGATTAAATTTATACGGCTTATCCTTTCTACCTGCTTTTCCTGGTTTTGGCTTTGAAAAAGTTCCTTCTCTTTCTTTATCCGGACTATTTAAATTTTTAATTTCTTTATCGAGTGCTTCAGCTAGAGGCTTTTGTGCGTCCCCTTTCTTTTTCTTTAAATAGTTATAAATTGAAACAGAGCCCCCGGTATTCCTTTGCTCAATTATTGCAACAAAATCTGTAGAAGTTGATGCTGCTTGAAAAGTTACTTTAATTGAAGCAGTATCTGTTAAAGTAGAGTGAAGCTGTGTAACTAGCTTAGGGACTTCTTCTCTTATAATCTTTTTTATACTTTCAGGTATTTTTTCTTTAATAAAAGTTCTTTTCTTTAACTGACGAATAACTTGTTTGTTTACGCTTTTAACACTGCAAGCAAGGTAGTGAGTTCTAGTATCTGATACTTGTTCTCTGAATGCTCTATTATCTTTTTTAAGTTGATCTAAAAGTTCATCAGCTAACTTTTCTAAATCTTTTTTTGCCATTAGAAATTTTTGTACATATCCAGGACTCTCTTAATATGGTCAGGGAATCCTCTGCCTTCTCCACTAGGAGCGTTTTCCATTGTTGCTCCTGAGAGTGTTCGTCGTGTCTTATGCTCATCTTTAAAATAGTAGTTGATTAAATCAATAACTGCTATTTGTAAATCTAATGGGGTAGAAGAATACCCGGCAGTATATGTAATTCTTACTGACCCAACTCCTCGGGGCCAGTTAGAAAAAGTAGTGCCATTAATAGAAACTACAGAGTCCGTTGTTGTTTCTAAATACCACTTATCAGTGGACAAAACAGTATACGGAGAATCTGGCTGATCTCGAGTTTCCACAGAAACAATAGTATTCACAGGACTTTCTGTCAATTGAACAGCATAACTATCCCAGTTCATACTAAAAACTTCAACTTTATTTGTAGAGTAAAAATCTACAAAACTATTTGCACAATAAGTTTTTACTAATTGGCTCACAGAATCAATAATGCGAGTAATCTTATAGTCATCCTTAGGACTTTGGATGCCTTCTGCGTCTTTAAATTGCTTTAAAGTTATAAGATTTGCCATAAGTCAATTAATAAAAACTTGGGGTGGCGAACCACCCCAGTTTAATATTTCAGCTATTACTGAGTACCGTTTTGATACCGAATAATTGAAACAGGCTTACCGACAGTAGCGGCATCACCTGCGAAGAGCTCTTCGAAGCCAACAGACTGGCTAGCAACGATTGCTGTACGCTGGTTACCAACTTGATACTCGGTTTCGAGGCTTACGCCCTTCATTCGAGGAATAATGTAGTTGGGAACATTTACAAGGATTGCGCAAGGCTCGATGGCCGTGGCAACATTCTTATCAGTTGCAAGAGCTGCATCATCAGCTACGACTACCGGGATTGCAAAGATTGAACCTACAACACCAGTTCGCTTGATAGCAAGGTCGCTACCAACTTCCGTTACGTCTTGGAAGTTGATGTCTGAAAGCAGATCATTATATGCAGTGTAAGAAACAATCAGCATAAGATCTGCAGGGTTCAAGCCATACTTATTCATGGTTGCACGCATGCGAAGAATGTCTTGACCGATGAGTGAGTCTGCGCCTGCACCGGATTGAGTGATACCAGCAGTGCTTGTACCTGTAACCTGCAATGAGTTACTGAAAAGACCAAATGCGCCAATCAGACCAGAAGCAGCGGCACCCGCAGCACCTGAGTGACCAGAAATACACATCTTGTCCATAGCACGAGCGTGAGCACGAACCATGCCCTCACGAATCATAGGCAGAAGGGCAACAAGAGTTGACTCTTCGGTATCATTCGTGATGTATGACGTAGAAGTCATACGAGCAGCGGTAATAGTCTTCTGCAGTGCATTGA
>MDSW01015421.1_pt1 | contig 12354 bp, 6 predicted proteins | sample 811171 | NCBI WGS metagenome assembly MDSW01 (sample SAMN05326641, study PRJNA326480) | marine metagenome | isolation source: seawater | place: Atlantic Ocean: North West | collected 2012
AAAAGGTACAATAGCTGGATTAAGAGAATTAATTAATATATGGGGAATACCAAGTACAATTGTAAGAATAAATGAATTTGGGGGTAAAAATAAAGATAATTCTTATGATTTTGATTTATGGTATAAAAGATATAGTTATGCCTATAAGCCAATAGCAAATCAAAATGTAGCAAGTTCATCTATAGTTGTTCCATGGACCAAATTACAATCAAATGTTATAGATCAATCAAATAATTTTGATCAATGGGGATGTCCAAATGGATTAGCTTTTAGATTTAAAACTACAGGATACCCTTCATCATCCCAAGTAGGAGAATTTTATTCTCAATCATTAGCAGTTAAAATTCATGATGCAGGAGAATTAGAAACAGGTGGAGTATTAAATGCCCCATATAGTGGATTAGCTGATTTTTCGATTAATCTAAATTACACAGGTTCAACATCAGGATCATATTCTGGTTCATCAGATAGTGATTATAGACTTTGGGGTGAATTAACATTTGCTATTTCATCTTCAATTGGAACAGGATCAGATTCAGGTCATGAAGTAGTAGAATCAGATCCAATTTATTTACCATATTTTGATAAAGGTTGGTGGAGTGTTATTCTACAAAGAACATATTATAATCCAGAAAATGGACACACAAGACCAAAACAAGATTATGGTAATCCATCATTCCAAATTCAATTTAGTAATACTACAGGATATGGAGTAGGTTCTCCAAATACAATGGAATCTATTAAACTTGAAGATGATCAAGGAAATGTAGCATGGATTTGTGCAACTACAGTAGCTTCTGGATTAACAAATGGAGATTTAATAGCTGGTTCAACAAATCAATATGTTTGGCTTAGCGATATGGCTAGTAGAACAACTAAACATGATAATTTTGCAGCAGCTGTTAATGCAGCTAGTGCTGGTAGTGGTGGTCCATTAAAAATGCAAGCATATTCTAACCCAACTGTAGTTATACTATTGTTACAAAATCAAACTGCAACCCAACCACCTATAGTACTTAGCTCAAATGTATTAAACATAGTAACTCTTATGGCTTCAAGTAATGGTTCTACAATTACTTCACCAACAAACTTTGCTTTTAATAGTACTATGGGGGATGCAAAATTCTATTATACACTAGCCGCAGCTAATAAAATATATGATGGATTTGATGGAAATACAGTAGGATTTACAGGTTCAACAGTATTAGCTATAAGTGCATCAACAGGAGGAAATAATTATCAAATGCCTGCATGGGATTTTGGATGGAATGAATCAGGATCAGCTTCTGGTTTATATATAGGAGGACTTCAAAATGGAACTCATATAGGAAATCCTGCAGCAGTTTCAGGTTCTAAAACATTTACAGTACCAGGAAAAATATTTTCAGGATCACTTCAAGAATTAAGATATTATCGTTTTGGTTTAGGAACAGAAGCATCTCCTTTTACTTTAGATGAAGCTAGATTTCATGATTTTACAATGAACCCTGAATCAATTGAAGGAACAGAAATAACAGGATCTCATAGTTCTTTTGGTATGGTTAATTTTAGAGCACCATTAGGTAATGAATTAGAACATTTCTTTACTTCTTCAGTAAGTACTTCATATGTAGAACCTTTAACATCAGTACATCCTGCTGTAGCTCCTGAAGCTGCATTTTTAACAACAGGATCGTTTGTATCAGGTAGTAGTGGTACATCTACAAATAATACATCAAGTGTATACAATGTTATTTACTATGGAAATAATTCAAAAAGAACATTTAGTGAAACTAATGTAGAAACTTACATGTTAGATCAACCAGCAATGGGTGTAAGAAATAGAATTACTAATAAAATTCAATTAGATGATGGGGAAGTATATGGTAATGTTTTAATGCGAGAAACTAGTATACAACAAGATTATCAAATTAGTAGAAGTTATACAGAAGATATAAATAGAATAGAAGTAGCATTTTCACCACAAGATAATGTAGATGATGATATTATTCAAACTTATGGATTTGGGGTTGTATCTGATGCAATAGCAGATCCAAGAAATTTATATCTAGGATTAGATGCACCAGATTATTATCCAGCATTAAGACAAACAGCTGAAATTTATTTTGAAAAATATAAACAAGGAAATCCTTATGATTATATTAGATTAATAAAATATTTTGATAACTCATTATTTAAAGCTATAAAGAATTATGTACCGGCACGTTCAAGTATTACAACAGGTGTAGTAATAAAACCACATTTATTAGAACGTAATAGAGTAGTACCAGCAACTATTAATCCAAGAACACAATTAGCAGTAACTCCTGAAACAGGATCTACTCCTCATGGTGTAGTATCACCATCTCAATCTTGGAATAGTCCAATAGATTATAAAAATATAGCAATATCTCAAAGTATACCAAATGAATCATTTTTATATAATCCTAATCCTAATAACCCAAACCCAGTACCAAGGGTAATTTTACCTCAAATAGTTAATATAACAGGTAGTACAGGAGGATCACTTAATGTATTTAATGAAGTTCCATACTTTTTAGATTATGGAGGTAATTATCAAGATACACTTCCTGATAATGTTTATCATGCTTTACAATTTGGTTCTGGTTATAGAACAATATCTGGTTCATCATTTTCTAATTTTGGATCTATGTGGTTTAATAATGTTACATCTACTGGTACAAGTAATCCTTCATGGGAATTATTAACTAATGTAAATTCAGGTTCAGTAAAAGCTAGGGTTAGATTAGATTTATATCGACAATCTGATGATGACGTTGATTTTGTTGATGTAAGATGGTCATCATCTCAAGATGATTTTACTACAACTTATCAAGATATTAGTTTTACCCCAACAAATGAAATGTCACCACCTGATAATGGAAATTTATTTTTAAATCAAATGACAGCTAGTTTTATAACATCCGAAGCTGTTGAAGTAGGACAAATTTCTAATTTCAAAATATTTGTTAAACAATTTGCAGGTATGACTATTGGTGTAAAACCAAGACTTTTCTTTTATGAAGAAGGATATGTAAATAGAACAGATAGTGATTTTGCACAAGCCTATCCATTTACACAATCTACTGTAGCCGGGGATGTAAAATCTATAGCAATAAATTCACATGAATTTTATGATGGAGAATTTAGTGGTAGTGCAACACCAGCAACTACTCAATCTTTATTCAAAAATTGTTACCTTCAGTTTGGAGGTGCAATTTATTCTTACAATATTTATTTCACGTCTGGTAGTTACTCAGATGGAACAGTATTACAAGAAGGATTTTCTAACCCAGGAGCAGGAACTATAACAGCATTTGCAGGAGTAGATCAAGTAGGATTTCAACAAATAGCAAAATTACAACCTTATAGAAATGTAGGAATGTAAATGAACAATTAATATAAATGGCAACAAATATACAAATATTAAGAATAGCAACAAGAGATGAAAATGGAGTAGAATTTGATCCAGCAATTCTAACCCAAGCTCTCCAACAACAAGTTCCTATAGATTTTATCCTTCCAGGAGGAGGGGGTACTGCACAATTTTATGTTGGGGGTTTTGAAATTAGAAATGAGTATGCAAAAAACTATTATTATGTAACTGTTTTTGAAAAAGATGGTGGAGAATCTACAAATAAAATAATTTCCTCAACAGCAGTTGATACTTATGATTTCGAATTTAGTGCATCTAATGGTACCCAAGTTGAAACATTAGAAAAAACAGCAACTATAGGTACTAATACTTGGCATACTTTAAGTTTTAATGCTGGTGGTGTTACACAACCTTCAAATGGTTATGATGAATGGGCATCAAAATTTGGAAATCATGCTTATAGATTTGGTAAAACTCCAAATTATCCAATAACTTGGCACCTATCAGGTTCTCATAGAATTATGGGACCTAATGCCAACCCCTGGTATGTTAATTTTGGTTTAGTTACTTTAAATGAACCAACATTAGGAATAAATAATTCTTGGATTCGAGCATATGCAGATGAGTATTATGGAGATCCTGACCCTGAAATGGGAATATTTCATTGGGGTTTATCTCAATCAGATGGTCCAGAAGCAGCAGGTGTTGGTCCTGTAGGTCCTGTACAATATGGGTCATGGACTGACTTTGAAGTATCAGGTACTTTTGAACCTTCGGATTTTAATTCAAGTTCTATGTATTGGCCTGCAGTAAGAGCTGCATATCAATCTTATGCTGAAACGGGTGATAGATATTATCAAATAAAAGGTTTACATATAAGATTATCATATCCTGATACTACAGTAGCTTTTCAATATAATACTACAAATACACAAATTGTACCTGTAGCTTCTGAATCTCAAAATATTAATACTTTAGCACAGCAAGCTGGAGGAGCTTTAGGTGGGATAGCAACATGTACTACAAATCCATTTAGATATAGTGATGCTGATATTTTAATGAATAATGCAATAGTAGGAAGACCTAGTTCTTATCTAATGGATGTTGATTATAATCAAGCAGATGGAGGTACAACTACAACTCAACTAATGCCTTCATCAAGTATAGTAGGTGCAAATGGAGTACCTATGAATGGGTTAATTAATGGTTATGATGTAGGAGTACTTACTGATGTAGTAGGAACTGTAACATCTAATGGTGGTACTGTTGGAAGTGGAGGTAGATTTGATATAACAATTGGAGCAGGAGGATTATATCAGACAGTAGAATCAGTTAAAGTTTCAACTAATAATGGTGCATCTACAAATTATTATGAAGGACAGCAAATTACATTTACCCAAGCACAATTAAACGCAGCATCTACAGCTACAGGTACAGGTGGTATAACTAATAATCCAGGTATAATAAGACATGAAAATTTATTTTCTTATAGTCCAACAGTTCCTGTTAATATCGTAGATATAATAGATAATACAGCAATTAAAGCTACAGTACCAGATAGTAATTATACTTCTAGAAGAATAATTGATCCAAGATATAATGGATGTGAATTATATAGTGCAGATTATAATTTTTATACTGGAGAACCTTCTGCAAGTAAACAAGGAAAAAGTAAAATACCTGTTAGATATGCTAAAGGAATAAAAGGTCCTTATCAAAGTGGTAAATTATTATATAAAAATAAAGTTAGATTTTTTGCAGGAAATACAGGTAGTTATAAGGGAGATAAATCATATGGAAAATCAGCTGTAATTGACAATCGTCCAATTTATTTTGCACATTTTAAATCATCTCATCAATCAGATCAATATTTTGGAAGTAGTACATATGCTATAGATTCATTAATTGCTGTTCCAACACAATCAATAACAAAATTTAATAATCCAACTGCTGAAATTATTCAATTAAATGGTAATAATGAAAGTTTATTAGATGTATCTTCAACTTTTTGGGAAACTAGAAAAGTAGGGGTAGTTTATAATAATCCAACAATTAATTATAATGTATCTGATTGGGATGCATCACAAACAGGTTCAACAGTAGTTATAAATTATACATCATTAAATGTAGGATCTAATAGAATTATAGCAGGTGCTACAGAATTTCAAACTGAGTATACAAATCAAGTAAATGAAAGAGCAATGTGTGCAACACAATCATTTACAATTCCTATATGGTATAATGGATTAGGAAATATTGCTTCTGTCCAACAATATCAAAGTGATGCATCAGAAAGTATGAATTATATAGGGGGTATTGCAGATGGAATTTCAACTTCAGATGATAAACAATTATTTAAAACATCTCTTGGAAGTGTTAATAGACAAAATCCAATATTTGAAGTAAGAGATTATAAATATTGTGCTACAGCATTTAAAGCAGGTTTAAGTTTTTATGTTTATAACTCAACAGTTTCACCTGCAACATTAAAAAATAATACAACAGGTTATAATGGTGGAGCCCCGGGTACAAGTGCTATCCCAATTTCACCATCATCAACATCAGGAGCTGGAATTGGAGGATTATTTAAATTTTCAATACAAGGTGGTGGTGGTGGAAATATTAGACAAATTTTAAATTTTGGAGAAGATATATTAGAACATAGAGAATTATTAGGTAAAGGATATAAAGTAGGAGACACAGTTACATTTAATCAAACAGATTTAAATCAAGCATTTCCTTCAGGAGGTGGAACAGGTGAAATTATTTTTATTATTCAAGAAGATATGTTACAATCTCCAGCATTTGGAGAAGATTTAGGGATATTAGAATTATGTGGTCCTGTTACTCAAATGAACAATGTATCAAAAAACTATGATTGGGTTGGTCCTAATTTACAAATAATGCAATCCATGAATAATCTTGTAGGTTCTGGTAGTATTGTATCAGATGGAACTAGTAGTTATCAAGGTTTTGGGTATGAACAAAGTTTAACTGGATATAATTATCCAATAGAAGTAGTATATGGTTGGTGTGTCGGTTGTTTCCCTTTAGGAAATATTATACCTGCAGCTTACCAATTTGGTAGAGGATCTAATGCTACGGATCTTGCATATTTTAATACAGGTAGTGCTTTTGGTGGATTTTTCAATATGATGCCTACTTTACGACCAGGAGAAGTTAATAACCCAAATCAATATTGGTCATATAACTATTCAGAATCACAAGTAGGTCAATATGAAGATTTTAATCAGACTTTTAATTTAGAAGTAGGAGATGAAATTAGAGTTACATACACATATACACCTACAGGATCTAGTCCAAAACAATTAAATGTTAATACTCAAGACTTTACAATAGTAGATACCTTTGATGCAGCACCAGCAGTATATACTAATCCAATTGCACCTGCTGATTTTCCTGCAGCAGGTGGAACTATGTGGGTAACGTGTTCACATCTTCCAAAAGAAGGTGTATACTCAGCTGAAGAATTATTTAGAAGATATCAAATGATGGCTACTGAAAGTTGTGGGGATGAATTTGGTGTGAGTCCTTACACTGGAGCAAATACTCATGCTAAAGCAACAACAAATGGTCAAGTATTTATGAGAACAGGAGTATCATTACAAACACCATTTCAAGCTGCTCAAGGGGGAACTGGAAGTGGATCTATAATGGATTGTAGAATGTTAGAATCTACAAACCCTTCATCACCATTTTTTAATGCTGATTATGGTCCTGAAAGTACAGGTAGTATTGCTCTTCAAATCTCAATGAGTTTCCCACCTAGTTACTCATCAACAGATAGTAATTACATGGCTATCTACCAAAATCAATATTTATCAAATTATAATTTATCACATTCATTGTGGCCTCTTGAATTGCAAAGTAAAGCAGGCTTAAGTTGGGTTGCATTTTTGAGTACTGGTTCATATGGTACAGGATTATTTTCAGCTGTTCCAGCGGACACTGGATTTTTGAGTAATAAATTTATAGTACATCCTGACCCAAGAAGATTAAAAATTCCAATACCAGGTATACAGTCAGGTTCATTAGGTCAAATACATTCTGCTACTGTTAGAAAAAGAATAGAAGCTGATGATAGAGTAGTAGTTGATATAAAAATGCCTTCAGGTTCATATGGAATAAATACTCCAACAGGTGATGGATATTTAATACCTGATGATTTATCACCTCAACAATTAAGAAACACTCAAACTTTAATTAAACAATTAAAAGCTAAGAGAAATTTTACAGATGATAATATAAAGAAACAGTAAAATGAAAAAAGAAAGTATAATTTGGAGTGAAAATTAAAAATACATATATTTATAACTAAAATACACTAATATAATGGGATATTTAAACAATCAAGTAATAACAGTCGATGCTATCTTGACAAATAAAGGGAGAGAATTATTAGCAAAAGGAGATGGTTCCTTTAAAATAACACAATTTGCCTTAGCTGATGATGAAATAGATTATACTCTCTATAATCCTACACATCCATCAGGATCAGCATACTATGGTGAAGCTATAGAAAACATGCCTCTTATGGAAGCTTTTCCAGATGAAACACAAGTAATGAAATATAAATTAGCTACGTTACCTAGAGGAACAGCTAAAATGCCTATAATTTCTATAGGTAGAACTAATGTAACTATGCCTCAATTAGATGAAGATGGAATTACACCTTCAACATTAAATTATTTAGGTAATACAACAACTAATGAATCATCTGGTTATTCATTTACTATATCTGATGTAAGATTAATGTCAGAAAATGGATTTGTAGGTACAGGAATTGATACTCCACAAGCACAAGCAATGAATTCAACTCAAACAATGGGAACTAATGTTTCTAAAACAGTAATTGGAACTACATTGTCATTACAAGCAACTGGAGTAAATACATTATTTGGTACACAAACTACATTATATGGTACTTTAACAATTGTAGGAAGAGATAGTGGAGCTAGATTACAAGTACCAGTGATAATTAATAAAACAGCAGTATAAAAAATTAAAAAATGGGATATAAAGCATTAACACCAGAAGATTTAGTAATAAGTACAGACTCTGTAACGGCTACAGTATGGAGTAATAATACACCAACATTACAAACTTTTCATACATCATCAGTACAAATAGCTACTACTACAGCACAATTTTATTACTCAGTATATAATTTAAATACACAAAACTCAGAATCAGCATTACAATTTGATGTAGCCTATTGTGATGAAAAAGGTAGTGGGAGTTTATGGTATAATGCTTTAGTACCTGGTATTTCACCATCAAGAACATCATATGGTCAATATAGAACTTTAATACTAGGAGATGAAAATGCATCATTTGTATTTGGAAATTACTCAGCATCATATTTTTATGCAATTCCAATAGAAAGAGCTAGATATAAACAATCACTACTTCCAGGAACTACAACATTCCAAATATCAGGATCTTCAGGATTAGCAAAATTAACATTAACTGATGATAGTAAAGTAGCATCATCAGTAACATTCACAGATGCAGGTAGAGTATTTAATTTAGTATCAGGTTCAGCAGGTACAGTTAATACATCACAAAATGCTAATGGTTGGGCAGGTGGAACAGCATCAGCATCAGGTTCATATGGTTGGTTCTTACCTGATGTATCAATGATATTATTAAATGGAGCAGCATTAGATGCACCAGTAGCTAACTCATTTGGTATAGCATTAGGAACAGGAAGAAATTCTAACACAAATGATACTAACCCAGCTAAAATAATTAATGGTTTATCAAGAATGGGTAAATCAGGTAGTTCTGGGTGGACTTTAAATAGTGAAGAAGCTTTATCTTCTGACTTTGTTTTTGTTAGAGCTCAAAACTCTGAATTTAATTACTCAGAAAATCCATCATTCATATCAGGATCAACAGGTGAAGTAGTATTTAACTCATTTATTAACAACCCACAGACTTACATTACAACAGTAGGATTATATAATGATGTCAATGAATTATTAGCAGTAGCTAAATTATCAAGACCATTACCAAAAGACTTTACTAAAGAAATGTTAGTAAGAGTTAAGTTAGATTTCTAAAATGAATGAGAGCGTACAAACAATTAACAACTAAGGATGTAGTAATTACTCCATTTGATGCCATGAAGGGATTTGGATTTTCCCTTAATGAAACCACTGGTTCTAATACTCAAATTGAATTTTTTCAAGGTACTGATGTGCCTTATATAGATAACCCAAATCTAAAAACAGGAATAAGTTCTAGTTTACAAGCAACAGGAGTATATCATAGTGTAAAACAAATGTATTACTCTAATTACATTTCATCTAGTTTAAATGCTTCCCAATCTAATAATGTTGACTTAATACAATTACCAGTATTAATACCAGGAGTACAAGACCCAAATATTAATTCTGATCGATATGTAGGACGATTAGATAATCCTAGATATGAAAATTACTTACAATCTTCAATTACTCAGTCTCGATATATAGAAACAAAAGAAAATGTAACATATCCATCAGTTTCAGTTTTATCTATTCCTTCAAAATTATATGGTGAAAATATAGTACCTCAAACATTTGAATTTAGATATACAGGTTCAGGTGGTTTTCCTGGTCCAAATCCTTCAGGAAGATGGGATGTTAAAGATGATGGAGAAGGAAATTTATGGTGGTATCCAAATGGTTTCAGTAATACTAAAAAACTTTATGTGGGTAATATTTTTTATTCACATGGTATAGCTACTTTTACTAGTGGGGGATTACAAACTATCGCAAAAGATGTAAACAGTTATTTAACTGGTACTGCTCAAAGTGGAATGAATAATAATCAAATATTTTATTCTTCATCATATAGAATTTATGAACATTCATATGAGTGTACAGCAGGTGAAAGTGAATTTACTTATACTCAAAACCCAACATCACTATTAAATAAAACTGTACTAAGTACTGAAAAAGATGCTTTATTAAGTAGTGTAACTTATTTCCCAACTGGAGGTAATTTTGGTCCTGGTACTTATACTGATATTCAATTTTTCTTAACAACACCCCCAGGTATACCATCAGATGTTACATACCCACAACTTGTAGCTGATGTAACACTTGGTGGACAAGTAGGATCTCCTATTTTAGAAAGTATTACTGTTAAACATGCAGGTTTTGTTTCTACTCCTCAATATAGTGACGATGCATGGACAGGTTGGGTACCAGGTTTAAAACTAACGTGTTTAATAACGGGATTTCCTCAAATAGAATTTACACTTAAACCAGAAGCTTTTCAAAATTTCTCATTTGACCAAGCTACTTATAGAAATGATATGACTGGTTCATACTTTTCTCCTTATCTAACTACTGTTGGTTTATATGATGATAATAAACAATTATTAGCTGTAGGTAAATTATCAAATCCAACACCTATATCTAAATTTACAGACACAACAGTAATGGTTAACTTTGATATTTCTTAATGAATAATTGGATCTATAGAGATAAAGAAATAACATCCATTAATGACTTCAATAAAGATGTAATGGGATTTGTGTATGCTACAACCCATATACCATCAGGAAAAAAATATATAGGTAAAAAATTCTTAGTACATACTCAAAAAAGAAAATTAGGTAAAAAGGAATTAAAGATATTTGAAGGTCAAAAAGGTAGACCTCCAAAATTTAAAGTAGTTTCAAAGGAATCTAATTGGAAAACATATTTTGGTTCAAATAAACAACTATTAGAATTATTAAAAACAGAAGATAAAGATAATTTTAAAAGAGAAATATTACATTTATGTACTAGTAAAAAAAGTTTAACTTATTACGAAACTAAATTCCAATTTTGCATGGAAGTATTAGAAAATCCTAATGAATATTTTAATGATAATATATTAGGTAAGTTTTTTACACGTGACTTTGGAGACATAAAATAATTTACGTACATTTCCTATATGATAAATGAACTATTAGTTAACCTGGTAAATTCTGTATTAGGTAATGGCAAACGTACTGCTAGGGGTAATCAATCTTACCATTGTCCCTTTTGTAACCATGCTAAACCTAAATTAGAAGTAAACTTTACTGAAAATAAAAAAGGATATAATCCTTGGCATTGTTGGGTTTGTAATAAAAAAGGTACAAAAATATCAAGTTTATTTAAACAAGTAAAAGCATCAGCAGATAAATTTAAAGAATTATATAAATTAGTAGCAGAAGAAAATGAATATGAAATAGTAGAAAAAGTAGTAGATGTAAAATTACCTGATGAATTTGCTCCACTATTTCCAGATGATAAAACTATAACATGGAAACAAGCATATTATTATTTAAAAAGTAGAGGTATTACAAATGATGATATTATTAAATACAATATAGGATATTGTGAATACGGAAATTATCGTAACATGATTATTATACCTTCTTATGATGGTTTAGGAAAATTAAATTATTTTACAGCACGTTCATTTGAAAAAGACCCATATGTAAAATTTAGAAATCCAGATTCAACAAGAAATATAATTCCTAATGAACATTTAATAAATTGGAATTTACCTCTTGTAATATGTGAAGGAATGTTTGATGCTATAGCAATAAAAAGAAATGCAATACCTTTGTTAGGAAAAAATATTCAATCTAATTTAATGAAAAAAATAGTAACATCAACTATTAAAAAAATATACATAGCATTAGATACAGATGCTATGAAACAAGCAATTAAATTTGCTGAAGAATTTATAAATGAAGGAAAAGAAGTATATTTAATGGAATTAAAAGGGAAAGACCCTAGTGAGATGGGATTTAATCATTTTACAAAATTAATCCAAAATACAAAACCATTAACACAATATGATTTAATGGAAAAGAAGTTATTTTCAATATGAAAAAAAGAAACATTAAAAAATCTTATAACAGAATTTTAGAAATTTCTGAAGATGCAAAACAAATAACATTACCAGATTCTAGGTATTATAGAAGA
>MDSW01100800.1_pt1 | contig 12353 bp, 8 predicted proteins | sample 811171 | NCBI WGS metagenome assembly MDSW01 (sample SAMN05326641, study PRJNA326480) | marine metagenome | isolation source: seawater | place: Atlantic Ocean: North West | collected 2012
TCACAGCCAAGTTTCGCAAATCCTTATTGTAAGGTTCGGACATGTCTGGAAACCTCAACCCTAGTTTGGTATCATGGGAACCAATCAAAGGATTCTGACCTGTCATGTTGATATGATCTGAGATCACCATAATTTCACCGGGAGCTAAATCCTCGTTCAATGCTCCAGCAGCATTAGTAATTATAAGGTTTTTGACACCTAAACCAGCCAACACACGTATAGGCAAGACCACATCAGACGGAGACCAGCCTTCATAAAGATGATGTCTTCCGTTCATTAAAATTACTCTCACTCCACTTATCTCCCCAATTATCATTTCGCCCTTGTGAGTCGGCGCTGTAGAAATGGGAAAGTCAGGGATCAGATCGTATTCGACCTTCAGGGCTATTTTAACTACTCTTGTCAGTTGCTCCAAGCCAGTTCCAAGAATGATAGCGAAATTTATAGGGCCGTTTATCTTGGTGTGTAAAAACCTGACGGCATTGTCTATTTTGCTACGAACTATGCTTTTGTCCTTCATAATCTTTAACCATTCAAAGACATTTTTATGTCTGAAGTCATTGACCGTACTTGACTCAAGAAATTTTCTAAATTCAAAGTAGTGCAAACCCCATTTTCAACTATACGCAATCCTTCAACAAATACGTCTGTGACATCAGATTTAGACGTAGAGTAAACCAAATGTGTAATGGGATCGAACATAGGGGTTGAATGGATAGTTTGAGCGTTAACAAGAATTAGATCTGCCTTTTTACCAACTTCTATACTACCAATTAAACTCTCCTTGCCCAGTGCTTTAGCGCCGTTTAATGTAAACATATGTAATGCCTCTTTAGCATCAATAATGTTGGGTCTCATCTCGTACCCTTTTGGAAGCGTTGCAGCTAACCTCAAGGCCATCCACATGTCAAGATCGTTACCACTTATTGCACCATCCGTACCAAGTGTCACCAAAGCACCGGACTCCACGAATCGTCCTATTGGAGGAATTCCAGATCCTAACTTTAGATTTGACACCGGATTGTGCACAACTGCAGTACCCGAATCAACAATGAGGTTTATTTCAGTTGTATCTACATGGACACAATGCGCAAGAGACGTATTTGGCCCCAAAATTTTGAGGTCGTGAAGGTGCCTTACAACAGATTTACCATAACGGTTTTTTATGTCACTTTGTTCGGTCTGAGTTTCAGCGGCGTGCGTTGAAAACAAACCACCGTAATGATCACAAAGTTGTTTAGCTTCTTTTAGATTTTTTGGACTGACTGTATAAGTTCCATGAGGCATCACCATTGGAAATACGAAATCGTCGGCCGAATGCTTTATAAAAAAGTCGGTCGCTTCTTTTTTGTAATCTGCATGCCCCCTTTCGCCAACACCAGGCGGATCAAAGAATATTCCTCCTGTTGCTATACGGAGACCTAAATCTTTGGCAGCTTGCGCGGTTCTATCTGGATACCAAAACATATCCATAACGGTCGTTACTCCTGCCAAAAGGTTTTCTGCTAAACCTAAGACAGACCCAAGATAAGTCGTTTCGGGAGTAAGAATATTCTTCTCTGCAATCCATACTTTACTTAACCAGTCTTCTAGAGCTAAATTTTCTACTAACCCTCTAAACAAACTGTCAGCCGCATGACAGTGCATATTTATGATGCCCGGCATAAGTAGTTTGCCGCTTGCGTTTAACCGGACTTTTGCCTCCAAATCGCCGCAAATAGGGTTTTTAGTGTCATAAACACCTAAAATTACGCCTTCGCTTATTAAAACTAAGCCGCTCTCAATCACGGTGTGCTTCGTATCTGCAGTTACAATAGTGGCATCTTCAATTATTAAATCGTACATTCTAAGCCTAAAATTTTATCCAACCACGGAATACACTTATCGCCATTTTTATTTATCACAATAAAAAAACCGGATATAGTGTATAAATAACAAAACAATTTTAATTTTGTGTTCAATGGTATTTTAGTCAACAAGTCATGATTTAGACAGTCATGCAAATGCAAGCTACATATATCAATTTTGGCATATATATTGCTCTCAAAATTTGAAAGTAAAGTAGTCGTTAGGAGTAACCTGTGCAAAAAAAGCTTAAGATCTTTTTAGGTGATTTAAGTTACATAAACGAGGAAAACCGTTTCAATCTTTTTGTGCCGTTAAATATTGGTTATATTGCTTCCTATACCAAACTTTGTTTTTCACATGATGTTGAAATTACGCTTTTTAAGGATCCAAACAATCTTCTTGAAAAAATAAAACACGAGAGACCAGATATTCTCGGCTTATCATTTTCATACTGGAATACAAAACTTAACCACATAGTCTCAGCGAAAGCAAAAGAGATACTTGGGGCTGATGTGATTATAGTATGGGGAGGTCCGTCGGTGGATACCGACTCTAGTCAGCAAAAAGGACTTTTTCAACGTTTTCCCGCGGTAGATGCGTTTGTGACCAATGAGGGGGAACTTGGTTTTGCGAACTTAGTCAGAAGCCGTCTTTCGGAAAAACCTTTATCAATGTGGAAAGATCCAATCGATGGAATTGTCCATTTGAATAATGGAGAACTTTTGAAAGGATTTAATGTTGGGTTGTCTTTAGACTTAACGACGTTAGAGTCGCCGTATTTGAATGGCCTGCTGGATCCCTTTTTGTCTGGAACTTTCTTACCGATGCTACAAACATCGCGCCTATGTCCATACACCTGTACTTTTTGTGTATCAGGAAAAAATAGAGGGAAATTACGAGCCTTTCCGGATGAACAGGTGCATGAAGAAATTAGATTCATAACAAAGCATTTTAAGGACAAACCTCATTTACCAATGCACATCGTAGATGAAAATTTTGGTATATTGAAAAGGGACGCACAACTTGCTGATTTTATACTGGAGAACTCTATTTCACACGGCTACCCAAAAGGGTTGTTTTTTTATAACGATAAGAGATTCAGTGATACAGCCAAACACGTTATTAGTAAATTAGGTCATATGACTTTGTATGGGATGGCATTATCGTTACAGACAGAAAATCCCGAAACGCTCAAAGAAATTAAAAGACGAAACCTGACACCTGAACAAATTGAGGAAGCCATAGAATGGGCAGCAAAAAGAAACCTTCCTTCTACCACTGAATTAATATTTGGCCTACCCTATGAAACAAAAAACTCTTTTGTTTCTTTTCTAAATAATGCCTTGTCAAGGGGGTTTGACTCAATTCTAGTAAACAATCTTTATTTAGTTGATGGGATTGAAATGGCACGGGAGGGCTACAGAGAGAAACACGGCTTAAAGACAAGATTCCGTCTGACAAGTGCTAATCAAGGGCTAATTGATGGTGAATTTTCTGTTGAGCACGAAGAGGTAGTAGTTGGTTCAAATTGTATTTCGCTCGAAGACTTTAAATTCATGCGTACGTTAAATTTTATGTTTTACGGCATTTTTTCTTTAAGTTTTTACAAATGGTTTTTTCAATTTGTTCGTCACTCAGGAATTCCGTTAGCCGACTTTATCTCCGAACTCATAAACCTTCCACCAGAGCAAAATAGTGATACTCGATGGCAGAGCTTCATCAGGAGATTTGAGCAAGCCGCTATGGAAGAACTCCATCCATCACCAGAAGCATTACATCGTCACGCATTGGATTCATTCAAAGCAAATAACAATCAGATATCGAGCCCTGCCCTCCTTAACGTGTATTATGGCGCTCAAATGATTTGCTTGGACAAAGAAGTTATTTCAGAGGCTCTGCTATCAACTTTACGCTTATTCGTTGGCTCTGATAAAACTGATCAAACTCTTTCGACGGCCAGATTTTTGATAAAAATGTGTGAAAGAGAAAGGATTAATCTATTCCAAAGCTCAAGACCAAAGAATCTGGGCACCGTTTATGATTTACCATCCTGGAGAAAGGACAAATTTAAGAAACCAATCCACCAGTACAAAATAAAAAAAGCAGACATTGAATTTCAAGAGCAGCCAGAATTTCTCGTTAAGTTCCCAGAGTTCCAAAAATCTTTTTCAGGATTAGATGAGAAAAGTTTTTATTTCAACGCACTACAATTTATGGTGCCGCGATCTCAACTCTTGTACGAACCAAAATTGATTGCAAATTAGGTTTCTATTAAGCACACGTTTTGGCTTACATTGCTAAAGCCCAAGGTAGAACCTCAAAACCTTATTTCATGTCATGTTGATTGACTTGATTTTCGTACGAGACACTATAGAGTAGAGGTTTGAAACAAAAAATAGTGGGTTAAGACTAGAAACCCTTTTCTCACAGACTAGGTTTACAAGCCTTGAGAAAACAGCGCTTATGGATTATCGAAATCAAATTCTATCATGGATTGAAGAAGAAGAAACGCAACTCGTAACATTTCTTCAAAACTTTATTAAGGCGAAAAGTCCGAACCCTCCAGGTAACACCATCGAGGTCATAAAATTTATAAAGGCACACCTAGAAAAATATGATGTGCCCTTCCGTGTGGTTGCGCCCCAACCCAAAATGCCAAACTTAGTTGGGTCTTTTAAAGGCTCACAGCCGGGAAAACATCTAGTTTTGAATGGACATGTTGACGTTTTCCCAGTTTCAAAAAGACATAAAGAACAAGGCTGGAAAGTTAACCCCTGGAGTGGTGAAATGGTGAATGGACGAATTTACGGCCGAGGGTCTACTGATATGAAATGTGGAACGAGTGCAAGCATTTGGACATTTATTTTCTTAAATAGGTTAAAAAATATACTTAAAGGGCAGCTTACACTGACCTGTGTGTCTGATGAAGAAACTTTTGGCCCGTGGGGTTCGCGATGGCTAATTGACAATGAACCTGAAGTTGTAGGCGACTGCTGCTTAAATGGTGAACCCTCAAGCCCATACACTATCAGATACGGCGAAAAAGGGCTCTTGTGGATTAATTTTACTATTCAAACAGCTGGATCACACGGAGCATACACACACCTCTCAAAATCTGCAACTCGTATCGCTGTTGCGCTTATTAATGATCTCGAAAAGCTAGAAAAACTAGATACTGAACAATCATCAGATATGATCTCAGCTCACGAAAAAGCAGCCCTAGCCCTGGATAAGGGAATGGGCAAAGGGGCTTCTGATATTGTATCAAAAATCACACTAAATATTGGTAGGATTGTTGGGGGGCTAAAAAATAATATGGTCCCAGGCGAATGCAACTTTGACGCAGACTATCGTCTTCCAGTCGGTTTTGACGGGCAAAAAATTGTTTCAAAAATTGAACAAATTCTAAAGAAATACCCTGAGGTTAAAATGACCGTAAATATGTTAAACCCTCCCTCAAATTGTGATCCGAACGGTCAAATGTCTAAAATTATTCAGGACAACGTATTTTCGTTAAAAGGTTATCGACCAACGCCCGTAATTAGTTTAGGCGGAACAGATGCTCGTTTATGGCGATACAAAGGGATCCCAGCTTACGTTTACGGACCATCTCCAATAGGAATGGGGTCTTCAAACGAAAACGTATCTGTTGAGGACTACCTGCATGTCATACGAACACACGCTCTATCCGCGTTTGATTACCTTGCTACGTAAGAACTTTTGCTTCTATGGTCCAGCTTACTAGCACGCGAATAAAAGGTTTCCAAATTTTTCTGTTTTGGCACAGGTAACTTGCTACAGGCAATTTTGCTCAGCAATGTGTTTTGCTCCATTGCAAAATATGAACTTAGATACTCCTGATATATGTTGTATTTTGGGAATTGATCTACGGCACAGATTGCCAATGCCTCAAAAGACATTAAAACCTGCTCTATGTCAAACATTTGATCAGCATAAAGATTACCATTTTCTTCAACGATTAGTTCGGTGAATTTTGAATATAATTTGCCGTATGCCTGAAAAAAACCACTGGCATTAAAATCAGTGAGTGACTGGTCAGGATTTATTTTAGAAAAAGCCTCAAAGATAACATCGCGTGCACCAATAAACTGGTCACATCGCCGACCATAAGAATTTACATTAAAATTAAAATATTTCTCCGTTGGTACTTTCGATTTCTTATTTTTCTTTTCCACCAACAAAATAGTATCTTTTAATGCAACTTTTACGCTCGAAGCGACCAAAGTATTTAAATATAAAGCTGGAAATTCTTGAACTGAGCGGAAGTTTGTTCTAAGTCGGTCTATTATACCATGTTCAAGCAAAAGCTGGCGATCATAAACCGTGCCTTGAAGCTGAAAATCTGAGAGTGCAAATTCTATAATCCCTTCACCCTTTAAAAAGCTCTTTTCGGCTTTACTTTTTACACCTTTTTCTTTAGTTGAATTTGATTGAATAACACCCTTCACAGCTCCAATTTTCTCATAAAGCCACATATCTTCGATTTTTTGAAGACCCGTCAACGATGGTTGGCAAGTCCCGTCGCAAAATACGACAAGAGGTGTATCAATATAATCGAATGCCGCCGCCACCACCCTGGAATAATAGGTCCACCCGTGGGCGCCAGACTCTTTTTCATTAAGCACAATGAAATCAACCTTTCGACACTTTTTTGAAAGTTTTCTAATTGATTGATAATTTTTTTTATCACTATTTTCGAAAGTAGATAAGATCAAAAGCGACCAGCTATCTTGGTTAAGGGTAACAAAGTTTTGTACAGTATCTAAGATAAGTGAACTATCCCCACAGGGCAAAATACAAACCGTACCAACTAATTTTTTTGTAATCTCATTTAGCATATTTTTACTCCAAAACATGTCTGCAAAAAACAAGCCAAGCTCTTTGTAATTTTAAGTTTTGAAACTGAGAAATTAAGCAACGAGCATCCTAAAGAAAAAATTAGATTCGAAAATTGCCGCAAGCTATTGATTCGTAACGGTCTACAACATCGCTTTATTGTAGTGGAAGGGGCTGAACCGATTTGTCAGTTTTCGCAAGCTGTATCAATCCATTGTTAGTAATGTTGTATGTTAGCCAATTTTTGTATGTATCATAATCCGGAAAGTGCTGGATCGCAGAGATACAAAGAAGTGTAAATGATACTCTTAAATTATTTAAATTTAGTAGGTGCCCATTGTACATCTGTCCGTTTGTAAATAGAACAAGTTGAAAAAATTTGGCGCATAAAGACACGTAACTTTTGTAAAAGCCCTCTGAATCAAAACTGTTACCTTTATTTTCTCCCTGGATATCCTTGTATCCCTCAAACAAAGCATCTCGAAGAGCAATAAATTGGTCAACCCTAGCACCATAAGAAAATCCACCAAAATAATTTGTCATGAGTTCAGGCTCGTACTGGTCTTGCTCTCCCATAAAACATGTTACATTTTTTGTTCGCATTGTCTTGGTGTTCGCTGCGGCGAGTAGATTTAGGTAAAGGTGAGGATAGGCTTGATTAGCCATTAAATTGGCCCTTAACCGACTCGGGATACGGAATTTATTTAACAGTGGGACGTTATAAATTGATCCTGATATATAGTTTCCAACCATACCAAAAAGTTGTATGCTTATGCAATCAGCAGGCAAAAAGGTTCTGTCTTCCCAAAGTACCGCCTGGGAGTATTTACTGCGCTTTCCGTTCCTAGTGTTCTCCATACTCGATCTAATTGCTCCAATATCACGGTGCTTTGATAGCAACGGTACTAGGCTATTTAAACCGTCCATACAGGGGAAATCTTCATCACTTATTACAACAATATATTGAGTGGAAACATTCTCAAAAAAAGATAAAAGATTGCCCTCAAACCTTAGATTTTTAGAATGTCGAGAATAATGAACATTCTTGTGCCTAGCTGCAATGCCAGCAACTTCTTTGTACTCTTGGAGTTCAGAGGTTGACGCATTGTCAGAAATCAAAATTGGCCAAAAATCATTAACTTCTGGTAAAACCTCTTTGAGCATCGATAAAAGTCGTGCTCCTCGGTTATAGGTTGGAATGCAAATGGTACCTATTGCAGACATATCATTTTGAAACATACTCCTCACTGTCCCCAATTTTGAATTCTTTCAATTCTAGGTCAGTTTCTGCAAATAGTGCGCCAGTTTTAGGAAAACTGTTGGTACACATGAGAATCTTGGAAAACTTCTATTTTGTAGTTTTTTTGTTATATTGATAATTCAGCGAGGTAATGGATGAAAAAACCGATAGGACGAATACTTTCACCCAGCATAGTGAGAATAGGCGGAGGTGTATCCAACGAGATAGGGACAGTGCTGAAAGAGTTAGGTTTGGAAAACCCATTAATTGTTACTGATAAAAACTTAATTAAAATTGGTCATCTCTCTAAACTCACTGCCATTATGGATAAAGCGAGATTTTCTTACTCAGTTTTTAATGAAGTAGTCGAAGACCCAACTGATTTATGCTTAACCTGGGGGTTAGAAAAGTTCAAATCAGCCAACTTTGACAGCATTATAGGCTTTGGCGGTGGCAGCTCTATGGATTTAGCTAAAGCAATATCTGCAATGTCCATCAATCAGGGGCATGTACGAAAATATAAGGCTCCTGCACAGGTCAACCATAGGGGTGTCCCAGTGATCTTAATCCCAACTACCGGTGGAACCGGATCAGAATTAACTTCCTGGTGCGTGATTACCGATACTCAAATGACTGAGAAATACAACTTGTCCGGGATGGCGTTTTTGGCCACCGCAGCCATAATTGATTGGGAATTCACCCTAACCAAGCCCGCAAGACTAACTGCTGATACAGCAATTGACAGCCTAACCCACGCAATTGAGGCATATGTTGGAAAAAAATCGTCGCCGTACACTGACATGTTTGCTTTAGCTTCAATTCCTCTAATAACCGCAAACATTAGAAAAGCATTTAATGATCCAGACGACGCAAATTCAAGAGCGAGCCTTATGCTTGGAGCTTCGAAAGCTGGGTTTGCATTTTCGAACGCTTCGGTCGCGCTAGTACATGGGATGAGTCGACCGATCGGAGCTCATTTTCATGTTGCACACGGATTGTCAAACGCAATCCTTTTACCCACAGTGACGAAATTTTCAATTAATCATGCTCCGTCTCGATATGCTGATTGCGCCAGGGCCGCCTCTTGGGCTAAACCAGACGACAGTGACACCAAAGCATGTATGAAGCTTGTTGAAGGCTTGGTGCAGTTGAATCAAGACGTAAGAGTTCCATCACTTGAAAAGCAAGGACATAGCAAAACAGAATACAATAAAAAAATTCCACTGATGGCTGCACAGGCCTTAGCTTCAGGTTCTCCTCAAAACAACCCTCGCGTGCCCAATGTTGACGAAATTATGAAATTATATGAAGAGATTTGGTAGTTCAACTCTTTTGTAAATGTCTTTGCAACCAAATAAAAGAGTGCTTTTGAACTTCTTAAAAAAATTGAATCTACAAATAAAATGAAAAAACTTTTATAAAGTTGCTTTGATTTAGTTTTACAATTACAAGTTTTGACAAGAGAAATCCACTTTTTGCATAGATTGGATAAATAGAGTGGGTTGACCGATAAATTAAAAAATTGAGATGAAAAATGCTAGGTCAAAACAGGGCCTTTAATTATACTATTAGTAAAATTTATTACGAGCGCTTTCTAGAATACGGGTCTAATGCGAAAAGTAGTTTTTGGGTATCAAAAAAGACTCAAGAACTTCGTTTTGAGATTATACTAAGAGAGCTGGCAAAGATAGTACAGCTTACAGCTAAGCCAGTATTTCATTTGGCGGACGTGGGTTGCGGATATGGGGCGTTATCACATTACTTAGAGGAGCAAAATGATTTAAAGCACTTCACGTACAGCGGCTATGACATTAGTCAAAAATTAATTAACGAGTGCAAATCAAAAAATATATATGATTGGGCGGAGTTTGATGTGGCAACTGCACCGGTCAAACCAACAATGTTTACCATAATGTCTGGAACATATAATTTAGCGCCCACCACTAATTTAATTCTTTGGGAGCAACATGTTGAGGCTTGTCTCCAATCTTGCTGGGATAAAACTTTAAACGCAATGGTTTTTAACATGCAAGTCGCAGAAAAAGCACGCATCTCAAAAAATAAAATCTATTATACCAATGCCATAAAAATGGTTGAGATCTGTGTTGCTCGGTTTGGGCCTACAAAAATTGTAAGGGACAACAAGTTACCAAATGATGCAACCTTTGTCGTGAGGAAATAAAGATGAAAATAGTGAACCTAATTCTGGAAAATAATGTAGACAATGCATTTATATGATCGAGAAACATCACAACAGATTGACCAAAAACTTATTGAGCTTGGAAATTCGCAAGAACTATTGATTATGAGGGCGGCAAACGCAATATTTGATTATTTTTTTCTAAATAGCGTTAAGACTATTTGGTGCGTCGCAGGACCAGGAAATAATGGTAGCGATGCTACTGCTGTCGCTTGTCTTGCTAGAATGAAAAGTAAGAAAGTGAACTTAGTACAATTGGGTACAGATTACCAGGCAGCCTCCTCATTATTATCAAATCTCACGAGGGCATTAGGCGTTGAAATTTATAAAAATATACCTCCCTACAATGAAATAAAAAAAGGAGATCTTATTATTGACGGAATCCTAGGCACTGGCGCTAATAGGGTTCCTGAGAGTGAAATCAGTAATGCTATAGACTGGATTAATCAGGCAAAAGGGAAAGCCCAAATTATATCTATAGATATTCCATCGGGTATAAACTGTTCATCTGGTGAAATTTTTAGTAAAGCAGTACAAGCAGATAAAACAGTAATGTGCTTAACTCCAAAGCAAGGATGCTATACTAGCTCAGCTCCAGATTTCACCGGATCCCTTAATTTCGCAAACCTCGGTTTTAAGAGTCCAGAAAAGTTAGTCCCCGGAAGCTCCCGTCTGCTAACCACAGACGCGATCAAAATGGTAGAACGGCCTAAAACTTCCTATAAAAATTCGCTTGGAAAAGTTTTAGTATTAGGTGGCTGGGAAAATATGGAAGGTGCTGCAGCACTAGTCGCAAGGTCAGCTATAAAATCGGGTGCCGGAAAGGTTTACCTATGCGGTGCCAATGTTAAAGAAAGAACTCCAGAGATTATCGGAGTACTAAGAAATTTGGAAGACTACTACAAAATTTTACATACAGTGGACTGTGTTATTGCAGGGCCTGGTTTAGGCGAAAATGCAGACCAATATTTGGAAGCAACTTGGGAGGCTAAAGTTCCATTAGTATTAGATGCTGACGGATTACGCTGGCTGAGAAAGAAAAACCCCAAAAAAAGGCGTTCAACCCTGATTGCAACGCCACATACTGGCGAAGCAGAAATCCTACTGGGAAGTACTATTAAGAATCGGTTCGAAGCACTTAACAAACTATGCGCAACATACGGTGGACAGTGGGTTTTAAAAGGAGCAGGAACATTAATTGGACCGAACCCAATTTTCGTAAATCCATTTGCCAATAGTATCCTTAGCACCGCTGGTTCTGGAGACGTGCTGGCGGGTATAATCGGTGGTCTAGTTGCGTCTAGAGAAAAGGATCCCGCTTTATTAGGCGTTTGGCTTCATTCTGAGGCGGCACGAATACTTTTAGAAAGTGGAGAGCCTCGAATTGCAGCTAGCGAAATTATAAGCAAACTTGGTAAGGCTATAAGCCGCCTAAATACGAAAAAGAGTTAGCTGTCTAACAGAGTAGTTGAAACTAATGGCACAATTTAGACAGACATTAAGTGCGCTTATACTGAACTTGAATAAAAATTTAGAGAGAGCCCGTTTTTCTTTTCAAATTTATTGGTGTTTATAACTTTTAATAAAGCATCTAAGTCGGACATAATATTCTGAATCAGTCCATCTTTAAAAATTTTGAAATTGGGGTAATCTTGCACTGAACCCGCGCTAAACATCGCAAAAGATCGCCCAATCAACTCTTGGCTCATCATTTGCTCGAAATAAACTTTACCGTTCGATACCAACATCTCATTTAATATTCGATAGCATAACTTTCTATACGCATTATAAAAGCCTGATGTGTCGAATACCCCAGATTCTGTTTGATTTTTTTTATCGATAAAAGCCTCATAAATTGCATTTCTGAGTGCAATGAGTTGGTCACATCTTTGACCAAAGGAACGCCAGCTAAAATATTCAGTCATTTTGTCTATGTTCGTCTTTTTAATCTCTCTTTTAAAAGCAACCACATCAGGAGCTAATGCTGTGTTATAATTAGCAGCCATCAGCAGATTTATATAAACCCAAGGATTGTTCATGTGAGCCCGAATCTGATTCTTAAGTCGGCTCATAATAACTTTTTGTTTTAATGCAGAGGTTTCATAGACCGTTCCCACAGCTAAAAATGAGGAAAGGCCAAATTCAGCTATTCCTTCTCCAAGTGGGAATACTTTGTTTTTCTCATTCAGAGTCTGATTTTTTTTAAAA
>MDSW01216754.1_pt1 | contig 12352 bp, 11 predicted proteins | sample 811171 | NCBI WGS metagenome assembly MDSW01 (sample SAMN05326641, study PRJNA326480) | marine metagenome | isolation source: seawater | place: Atlantic Ocean: North West | collected 2012
ATAGGTCTTCAAAGCCTCACCTTTCCCGGGAAGATGAGAGACTTCTTCCAAGTCCCTTACAATATCCATTGGGAGGTTGCGAATGTCGTCTCTCGTCACAATAGTAACTCGGCCTTCGCCAGAAAGCAGGGACCACTCCTTATCTCCCGCTTTTGTTCTGTCAAGATAATTTACTTCATCGGCTGTCATCTTAGGCCAGAGATAAAACAAATGCTTGTTTGGGAACAAATACAATGAAAGGTACATCTCACCAACAGCGATATGGCCTGCTCGTTGGGATCCATCTGTGAAGTTCTTGATCCAGCGCCCTGAATATTTGATGATGAAATTATCATGGTCAATGGTCGAACGCTTTCGGGCGAATACCGACCAGTCACTTCTATAACGTCTTTCAAATGCCTCGTCGAATATCTCCTGCATTCTCTGACGAATTGAATTCAGATGTGCCTTATATTGTGGTGTAGGTTGGAGACTCCAGAGCTCAAGAAGTGTTTTGATTTCATCCCAATCTTGGGAAATGATGTATGGCATCTCATGAATATCCCAAGCCGATAGTGCCATCTTGTACAAGTCTGGTTGGACATCATGGTCTCCTTCTTTCAAGAAATAAACGCCAATGACTCCGTTACGTACTGCGCCCAAGGCATGGTGGAATCGCTGATATTGCGCATTTCCTCGACTCCCTCGGTTCAGAGCATCAGTTAATTCTAATGCCATGATTGGCTTTTCAATGCCTCCTTCTACAATGAAGTATGCAGCATCATTTGAACCAAAGGAAAGCCCCTCACTTTTGAAAGTCAATCCACCATCTTCCCATGGCAATTGATCTTCAGTGGATCCATCTGGAAATACTCTAAGGTAAATGCCGTCCACGTAATCTCCAGTGATTTTTACTCCCACTTCGTCAATAAGTTCTCGCTTCAATAACTCGTCACTATCTGCTGCCATGGTTTTAGATATCATAATAGCATAGATATAAGAATTATGGTTGATGGTCAAGTCACCGAATGTTCTGGACGAATTCAAAAACCATATTATCGTCATCATTCAGTAATTGGTAACACGTTTGGAGATTGTTAAACCAAGTAAAATATGGCACTTGTAATCCAACATCATGATGGTTGGTATTGGTATTCAACACAACAAGATTGTAGTCATCATTAATGGACACCAATCCAATGTCACCTCTAGGCAATTCCTTATGTTGCGGCAATAGGCCAAATCCATTATTGAAGTACCTCGTATTCAGATATTTGTCAAGTTGATCCTCAAACATCATCGAACCTGTTTTTGCTTCACCTACAATGCTCCTGACAATGTTCCGATGAACCCGATTGATCTGATGTCCTGCAAACTCCAACAATAGTTCAACCAAGAAATATCCTCCTTCACAGCCATCATCCTTGAAGGCAGTAAAATCCGGCGTCCCTACATCGTGTCTTATCGTCAATTGATTGTCAACTACCCAACCTCGTTCTCTGAAGTGATAGCAGGTAAGGTATTCCAGAAATTTCTCCATCCCATTCCCTTTCTTCTTCGAGTCTATATGCATCAGCACGAAATCGGTTGAATTAATCTCCGGATAATTGTTTAATTCATGAATCCAGTTTTCCCTGATTGCTTTTATTTCTGCCTGTGTCTCTGTCTCAACGGGGAGTACAAACTTCGTCCCTTGGAATATATACTGTTTGTCTCCTTCACTCCACTTCAATGGAGAAAATTTGACTGATTCTCCGTCAAAAACATTCCCTCCAGTAATATTAATTGAAAGAGCCTGGTTGGTCAATTGCAATAGGTTTCTTCCGGGAGTAAAGGGATAGATATGACAGTCAAGATAGGTTGAATCCGTACAATATGCAAAACAAAATGCATTCACCCAATCCATTTTCACACATGTACCAAGGGGTGTTTTGACAAGTTCAAAATCAGTATTTTTCCTCATGATTTCAAGGAACATCTCTGCATCAATTTCCCGCATGATGTTCCTCCATCGTTGTCAATAATGAATTAATGCTGAGTTTGCTAACATCAACTGGATTCTTGCAAAGGTAGACTTCATGAATTAACTTTTCAATGACGCGATTATATAAATCCGGTATTGAATCATCTTGACCTTCAACCAAACATTGTTGCACGAGATTATCGACATCGTTCATGAGTTCATTGGTCGATTTGTACGTGCCTAATTTGAACGTGATGTAAATGTCCGCCGAGGGGCTGAAACTCTTCCAATTCACGTTAAAAGGCGTCCCTTTGAGGTCTATAATATCGACTTCAACGAACTCAAAATTATTAGATTTGAATAGATTCAACAAATCACTCCAGATCTTGAAATCTTTATTTTGAAAGCACAATGTATAGTGGCCACCAACTTTGAGGACTCGGGCACATTCCTCAACACTTTGCTTCATGAAATCGATATAGTCCTCCACTTTTTTGTTCTGCTTTGAATTAATAATAACTTCTTCATCAGGTTGATATTCAGTATCAAGCCATGCATTCCAAATAAACGACAATTCGTAATATTGTATTGCTTCTCCATAAGGTGGGTCCGTGATGATATAGTCAATACTTGAATCATCAAGTTCCATCTTTAATGACGATGTTGTTTGAATTGTCGCAGACCCAATCTTACGCTTTTTATTACGGATTAACAACTCTGCTTTCGATTTCCTAACAAGCTTAATCCGTTCGAGAAAACGCATCCATGGATTTTCCTCAAATCGATCGTCAGGCACCCAGTAATTGTTCGTGTTCAACGGCCGAACATTTTCACTCTTCAGTTTACTTGCGTGTAAGACAGTATTGCTAAATGCTAACAAGAAAAATCGCTGATTGACATATTGCCCATGCCTGATTTCATGTAACAACTCGGATAAGAAATATAAGTTACGTGGGGTGTACATTTGCTTGACTTTCGTGATGCCTTTGTAGGAGAATCGGTCTTTTAGAAAATCTTCTGGGAAGTCGGTTTCAGGGACCCATTTGCTAATCTTGTAATCCTTGTTCATTTTTTTATCATCCAGCGTATTCGCCTTGCGTTCCAATGCTGCTTTTCTTGAGTTTCTTCCACAAGATGGGCAATAGAACTTGCAATCAAAGGGGGGTTCAAAAATCGGTCCATTATTTACATGACATAGAACCATAAAATCATCACATTGGCTGCAAGGTGTATCACTCAAGTACAACTCGTTCGCAACGGACTCCATCCTTTCGGTTAGCTTACCAACTTCTGTATCGAACAGACTTTCATTGTAGTTTGTATCAATGGTATTTTCAGTAATGAATTTACTCATTGGATTCAAATCGACTCCTAGAAAATTCCTTCTGAGATTAATCGACTCCATTGCAGTGACTCCACTGCCTAGAAAGGGGTCGAATACGGTATCCCCTTCGGATGAATACGCACGAATTTTCTCAGATATTGGATGCCAGGGTTTTCTCCCGAAGTACTTATGACAGGCATAAATTCGATTCACTTTCAAAATCTCACCCCGGGAGGGGACAGATGATTCACCAATCTGAAAGGAATCTAAAGGTAAGGTCAGCCCTATTCCTCCTTTCTCAAAATCAAGCAATAGTGGTGCAAAATGTTCGCCGTCCATGAATATGGATAACCATAGGGTGCCAACGCAACTTTGTCTTGAATCCAAATTCGTTCATCCTTCAAATCGTACTTTTCCGATAGACGTTTACCTAAATCCCAGGCTAGTGGGTAGAATTTTCCCTCTTTCTTCACGTTCTTGACAATCACAACGATGTATGCGTTTGGTTTCAATAAATCATAGATATCAAGATAAATATTGGAAACCTTATCGAGAAAATTCTCGTAATCATCAATGTTGCCAACATCTCTTCGGTCATTGGAATAGCTGGAATCTAATTCCTTGGCATCCCTGTTTTTCTTGAAATCCTTTGTAGAGCGATTGAGAACGTCCCAATAAGGCGGAGAAGATATACAGAAATCGAACATTGAGTGTTGAAAATGGTCTTTTATTTGCGCCGAATCCCCATTGATGATGTTCTCCTCAAATTCCGGTACCCGCTTCAGAATGGTTTGGTAATAGGAAGGGCTCAACTCGACCCCGTAACCAATTCTGTTACTTCTTTGACACGCAACGAGACTGCTTCCAATCCCTGCAAAAGGATCGAGAACCCTTCCTCCTTCTTTTGTGAAAAACTCAACAAAGTTACGAATCATTGTAGGAGAATATGTAGCAGGATGGTTTTCACTATCCTCACATATTGCTTTCTCTTCAGCCAAATCACTTTGTAAGGCATTGAATATGAACCAACTACAGGTGAAAATTGTCCATTTTTTCCCCGTTAGATGATTGAGTTTATTTCTCAATGAATAGGCTCCATCTTCTGTTCGAATTAGGATTTGATTAGCTTTACTGATATTTCTTTTTGGACTGTAGAGTTTTACTTCTCCCCATCGTTCCAAAAATTCTTGTGGCAATGTTCCAGCATGTTCCTTCTTGATTTGTGTCAGGATCTCTTCCGCGGCCTTATTTTCTTCATCATTATCCGAAGGAACGATTTCTTTACCTTTGTTTTTATAGTAAAATTTACTCATCCTATCTCCTCTTCCGGCTATTGTTGTGTGCCAGCATTTCCTATGATAATCGGCAGCACTTTAATTATTCCTTTGTGAAACAAACATCTGATTATTTAGAATCTAATGCGTAAATTTTATGTCAAGAAACATATGGGGAACATTATGATGGAATCATATACAAAGAAATTAATAGTTTCTTGTGGTGATTTTTTAACAACCAGTGGGATAATTACATGTTTAGAGTTTGATGGTAATTCATTCCACCTGATAAAAGAAATAGAGATTAATCATCCCATTCCTGAAATTGCAGTTAAAGGCAAAGGAATTACTGGAATGTGTCGTGGAAAAAATGGAAATATTTGGATGGCATTCTCCAATGTAATTGTCAGTGTCGAATTAGATAGTGGGGAGATCGTTGAAATAATTACGGATGATCGATTTAATGATTTACATGATTTGAAAATGGTTCACGGAAAACTTGTTGCAGTTAATTCGGGAAATGAATCAATTGATACTATTGATGTCTTAGATAAGTCAATCAAAAGATTTGATTTACTCGGTTCCGACATGAGAAGAAAGACTCCTGAAGTTTCTAATAATTCCAATACAAAGCCACATTTACACCATGTATCGACCATTACTTATAATCATAAAAATGAAATGATTTTGGGTTTTTTTAAACAACAGAGAATTATTAATGTCGATAATTGGGAGCAAATAAGTACTATGATGCCGAGTCCGATTCATGATCTTCAATTTCATAATGAGGTCTTACATTGGACTACAATATGTGGGAAAATTTTTTCTTTTTCAGGACAAACTTCAATATTTGATTTATCGAAATGTAGTGTTGAAATTGGTTGGACAAGAGGCCTTCTCGTATCAGATGATAGTTTCATCATAGGTACGACTGCTATCAGGGATAGTAACAGTAATTTTTTTAATGTTCTAACCAACACTAATGTCAAGGATGTTGGTGCAAAGGTGACTTGGATTCCGAAAGAAAGTAACCGGGATCCAATACATTATATTTTTAATAATTCACAAACAAGAAAGGTCTATTGTATAATTTAGGGTGTAAAAATGGAAGAAATTTGGAATAATGAAATGACTGAAGAATGTATGGAAATTACAAACGAAATGATAACTCTAGAACCTCATGAAGGTAAGAGAAGTGGTCTCGAGAAAATGAAGAATTTAGTTATTTCGTTATTTTCAAGTAGAGGCTTTGACATAGAAATAATTGACAATAAAGAAGCACCTTATCGCCCCGTTCTAATTTGCAGATTAGATTCTGGTCATGATACAACAATTGGATTCTTTGGCCACTATGATGTCGAGCCTGCAGATAATAGCAAATGGTCTACTGACCCTTGGATTTTAACAGTGGTAGATGGAAGGTGGCAGGGCAGGGGAGTCGCTGATAATCTTGTTCCTTTAGTCCAAAAAATTCTTCTCAGTGATAAAATGGCAAAACATGCAAATCTAGTATTTGTTTTACAAGGAGAGGAAGAAATAGCGAGCCCATTTGCAATGCAAGTATACCCAAATCTAAATCTTCCTTCAATTGACTTATGGTTTGAAGAAACTGGATATTTTTACAGAAATGGCAATCATAGAATTCTGGCTCTAAATATAAATCCGAAGTTGGAAAGTGTTTTCTTAGAAATTACTAAAATTAACCAGGAGGCGGGGATTGATACTAAAATAAGAAATAGGCCTTTGAATAAAGCATTTGGCAATCAAGGTTGTCCTTGTTTAGTTCATCTATTGAAAGAAATACCTTATATCGCGATTGGCCCAAATGATGATCATACAAAAATTCATGGAGATGATGAATCAATGAACCCTGATTTATTACAAATTTCTGCTATGCACATAATGAAAACGGTGGAGGTTTTCAGTCAATGAATGTGTTTGAAATTTCATTCACCAAAGAAGAAATAAAAGATTTTTTGGATAGAATTGAAGTTAAAAAGTCGGAACCGTCTGAAGAATTTTTGAAAATGATAGTTTCAGGGATATTGGAACATATACCATTTCAAAACATTACTATGTTAACTAATGAGAGAACTCGCCCATCTAAAGAAATGATCAAATCTGATATGCTTTCTGGTATGGGCGGATTATGTACTGTTAGAAATCCCTTTCTTCACGAATTTCTTCGTGCATTAGGGTTTAATGTTAGGTTTATTTCATCAACCATGGGGAAGCCTGATTGCCATATATCATTAATTGCTAATATCAATGGAATTGATTGGTGGGTTGACGTGGGTAATGGATTCCCATATCTTGAGCCAATAATGATTGGCGATACTTCAGTTAAATCTAATTGGTTCATGGAATATAAATTAGTATTTGATAATAATAAATATCATGTCTATCATAAATCAAATGAATCTACTTGGTATTCAAATCATAATTTCACTACAGAAGAAGTTGAATACTCTGTTTTTGATAGGATGCATGAATTACACTATTCTCAACCGGGTTGGGGGCCTTTTTTAACAGGGCTTAGAGTAAACCGATTTTGGAAAGATGGAGGGGTAATAATTAGAGATGAAAGAGCGAGTACTCCTCATGGAGAAGAAACTTTAGATTCGATAAAGAAGCTAGATAACTTTCTTAATAAATGGTTTCCAAAAAAAGGATTTACTGGTTTTATTAATATAGAAAAAGCTGACAAGATTTGGAGAACAGCACAAAAGGGGTGATGGAATGGATGTAATAGTTAATGACCGTTTTTTCCAATCAGATGATAGAGGTTGGATTGATTTTTATAATAAACACGGATGGGTCGTAATCAAAAATAATCTAAATTCTCAAATCATAAAAAGTACAATTATTGATTGGGAGAATTTGAAGAAAGATTGTGCCAAAGAAATGGGTATTCCGGTTAATGAATATGAATTAGAAATCAGTCAATGGAGGGATCTCTGGACTAATGGAGGTACTTTCAAAGAATTAATTTTCTCACCATATTTACATTCCATTGCTCAGGATGGTATGGGATGGAATGGCTCAAGACTTCTTCATGATCATCTTATTTGTAAACCATTCCAAGGGTCAAATAAAAAAATTCCCTGGCACCAGGATTCAATGTTCTGGCCAGTTGATATTCCTGGCTGTTCTACATGGACCGCTCTCGAAAATGTATCTTTGGAAGATGGTTGTTTAGAGGTGATTGATAAAAGTCATCTTGAAGGTTGTGAAGAGCCTATTGATTTTATGGCCAAAGAAAGAGAGGACTTTCCAGACGGTTCAATAAAAGTCAGTCTCCCCGTAAATAAAGGTTCTACAATTCTTCTGCATAGCCTTACTTGGCATCGTTCATCTATTAATCAAGGACTTCACGACAGACCTGCACATATCGGATTATGGATACATCCTGATTCTAAATGGAGACCCGATTTAGTTGATTGGCACCCTATAAATCAACATGTTGAATCTGAACCAATGGCTAGATTAGAAGGTAGCAAATTCCCTCATTTTGGCAATATTGATGTTCTAGAGAGTCCCGATGAAGACATCCATCAAGGTACGACTAGGTATAATGATATTTCAATGTTTGATGCTAGTAAAATTGTTAGCAAACAACTGGCCGAAATTTCAGGCGGGTCAGGCGGAATTCTAGAGATACTAGGTGACGAAAATTTCGTCTCAATTATTTCCCAAAAAACAATTGAAAACAAATTCTGTATAGATGATGATGAAATTAAAAAATCTCTGGAACGTTTACGTATAAGTTATCTAGCATATGAATTACATAAGGCTAGAAATGTTTACAATGATGCATATGCAAATTGGTGGGATGTTGCGGGCAATGCATGGAATGAATTGTTGACGGTGGATAAATGAAAATTGGTATAATCGGTTTAGGTTCAGTAGGTTCTGCCGCGTTTAAGACATTGAAAGACTTCTGCCCTACAGTAGGTTATGACATTGATGGAAGAGGGGAATGGGAAGATATTTTGCATACAGATGCTGTAATGGTATGTGTCCCAACAGATGCCTCTGAGAACGGTAATCTAGATGTTTCCAGTGTTTTCGTTACTGCTGAAAAGTTGTTCAAATTTAGATATCATGGGTTAATAATCGTAAAGAGTACGATTCAACCACGTACGATGGATTTCCTTGAAGAATCTTTTCCAAATTTGAGGTTAGCATATGTTCCAGAATTCCTTAGAGAAAAAGATGCTGATGAATGGTTTAGAAATCCTGATCGACTTGTCTATAGTTGTGATGATTTAGATGAAAAAGTTTTGTTAAGTTGTTTTCAATGGATAAGTTCTGAGATACCGCGTATCAGAATGACTCATTTAGAAGCAGAGTTCGGAAAACTTGCGCACAATGCATTCATTGCTTCTAAGGTTACCTTTACTTGTGAAATTGAAAGAATCTGCAATATTAATTCTATTGATGCTAGCAATGTAATGGAGGCGGTTTGGAGAGATAGGAGAATCAATAATCCTGCACATCTAACTCCTTATCTAGGTGGTTTCAGAGGCAAATGTGTACCTAAAGATACTCGAGCTTTAGTTAATGAAGATCCCGATGAAGATTCCATACTCCATAAACTGGAAAAAAGAGGAAGCCATGAGAATGTGAAGAAAAGGATGTACTAACTTGCAACTCTTCCATATATATCAAGACGGCTCTATTTTTTTAGAGGGAAAGTTTCAATTAGAAATTCCGGATCAAAATAATTTACGTAGTAGTAATATCCCTGGAGTATACAATTTTGCAATTGAAAGGATAATAAGTCGTCGTTTCGAACTCAATATTTCTATTAAATCTGATAAAATAGTTTTTGATGAAATTAACTTAGAAGTTCTTCTAATAGAGTTCTTGAAAAATGGAGGATTTGATGAATCTGAAACAGAGCACTTTGTTGAAGATTTCTTATTTAGATTGAATCCTAAGACCTCCTTTAATGGAAAAGAAGTTTCTAAAACCTCCTCCTCTTATAGTCCTCCCCAAATCTCATTTGATAATGTCAAATCAGATGAAATTGGTTCATTAAAAAATTCTACTAATAAAACAAATCTGGAGAGAAATATTACTATCGGGGTAACTATTGGAAATAAGGAACTTGGAAAACAATTTTTTCTTAGTTTATGGAACACATTTTCGGAATCATTAGAGGAAATTTCTGTAATAGTTTGTTGTTTTAATTTAGAAAAGAACGAAGTCGAAGGGTTGTTGATAGAAATTGACTTCCCTTTGAACAAAGTAGTTATTATTAGCCAAGAATGGGGCATCCAGAAAGCTAATCAAGGAGATTTAGGCCCTTGGTTTTTAGATGGAAAAAATCAGTCTGGTGTTTCTTTTGGTCGTTGTGTATTGCATCGAGCCTTATTCGAATATTCTCAAAATGAAACAATATTAATCACTGATGATGATATGTTATTCAATTATCTGAATATTATAGAGATTAATAATTCAATAGATATGATGCTGAAAAATAAGAAAATTATAGGTATTGGTAACATTCTAGGTGATGCTCCTTTACACCCTTCTTATATAATTCGCACACAATCGATAGATTTTTTTTATTCTAGATTTCCGTCTAAAAAGAAGGGTTGGAATTTCGAAGAAAATGACAAATCAATTCATGATTTACATCATGACTTATCAACCAAAAGGACAGATCATTTAGAAGTCCCATTAGGTTTAGAAAAGGCTCATGGAATTGATTTAGGAGAATGGTCAATTTTTTCAGGAAAGAGCCTTACTCGTCCGATTCATCTTGAATGGAGGACACTAGAAAGAATTCCAACTCGGGGCGGTAATACCTTAATTTTGGAACGTTTTCCTTTGGTATGGTGGCCTAATGTGGCGCCTAGGTGCGGTGGTATTCAGTTCAGGAGAGGAGATACCATATGGTCTAAATTAATTGAACAATCCAATCCTGAACTTATTTGCACTATTCCGTTAGCATTGGAGCATTCTAGAATTAAATCTGCAGATACATTTGGAAAAATAGATTCCGTTCGCGGAGATATTCTAGGGAGCATGTTCACAAGGGCAATGATTAATCAAAATTTGAACGCACAATCTATCTTAATTAATTCAAGATTAAGGGAATCTAGACTTATTATGAATCTCATTCGAACAGAATATCTACTTAATTCTCTTCAATATAATGAAAAATCAATATCTGAATTACAATTATTCACAAAAAAACTAACTGAAACCCCATTCCCGCGAGATTTAGAGAGTGAACTTACTCAATTCATCGGAGAAATGGAAGATAAAGTAAATAATTTCAGACATCTTGTAAAAATTAATATTTAGGAGCCTAATTATGAAATATAAACCACAAATTGCTATAATAGGGTCCAGAAACTTGAATGACTCTGCATTGACACGTATTGAAAATTTATCTTTAATTCTTGTAGATAATGGATTTAGAATAGTGACTGGAGGGATCGGTTCTTTACAAAAATCTACTCACCGAGGCGCTAAAAAAAGTAATTTTTCAGGCGATGGAGATACAATAGCAATACTTCCAGGTTTTGATCCTAAACCAGCGATTGGTTTTGCAGATATTATCATCCCGACAGGACTAGATCTTCTTCGAAATGTTTTAGTTGCTAATTCGGATGTAGTAATATGTGTAAATGGAGGATCCGGGACACTTTCAGAAATTGCATTCGCTTGGCAAATGAATAGACCAATTATTTCTATAGGAGAAGGTGGTTGGAGTTCGAAATTAGTTGGAGAGAAGATTGATCATAGATTCCCCCTATCTGAGATAATTAATTGTGAACACCTAACAAGTTCTGAAGTCGTTGAAATTGTCAAGAAATTAGTTTCAGAAAATCGTGAAAGACATGGGGGGATAATATGATATTTTTCGATAAATTCAATATGAAAAATTATACTAAAAGGTGTTTTGATGTGTGATATAGATTCTAATATCACTATTTCTAACCCATTAATACAAGACTTCCCCTCTTTGGTATCAAAATTTCGAGATGCTTTAGATAATGATAATTCTCAAGATAATTTTCAAAGAATTGGGGTATTAATATTACGGCACAGCGATCGTCCTATAATTCATGATAATGAGACAATAATAAATAAAAAAGGGATAGATAGAATACAGAAATATAGGAAAATTCTATCCTCGAAGGAAATATTAATAGATACAGATTTTATCTTTTCTAGTCCTGTAATTCGATGTGTACAAACCGCAGCAGGAATGGCTCATATTGATGAATCGAAAGTTCATAAAGTTCGATGGATAACAGGTTCTCCTTGGAATCATCCAAACGAAGATGAGGTTCTTTCATCTCGAAAAAAATGGATGAAAATGAAATATGATTTTGGCCCCGAAAAGTCACGTGAAATCTGGTTAAAAGGGGGTCTCGAATCAGAGGGGCTAATCAAGGCAGAAATTTGCGGAGAAATTAATTATCAATCTATTTTTAATAATGTATTGATTCCATTAGCATTAAAGTATCATCTTGAGAAATCCAAAATAGCAGATTCGGGTGTTATGTCCGATGAAGGTAGTAAAATAAATCCGATTGCTATTTGTTGTACTCATGATATTTGTATTATCGGACTTGCATCAATTCTCCAAAGCAAAACAACTTTTGTACCATTTCTAGGAGGGATTTTTCTTTGTTTTGATTTTGATCCAGCCAAATATTCAATGGAAAACCTTTGATGGTAAAAATATCTACTCTAAATGGTGGACGCTGGGGGATTTGAACCCCCGGCCACCTGGTTGCAAACCAGGTGCTCTTCCAAGCTGAGCTAAGCGCCCTACGAGTTATCGGA
>MDSW01222174.1_pt1 | contig 12352 bp, 8 predicted proteins | sample 811171 | NCBI WGS metagenome assembly MDSW01 (sample SAMN05326641, study PRJNA326480) | marine metagenome | isolation source: seawater | place: Atlantic Ocean: North West | collected 2012
AAACAATACACGGTGATTGTTTTTTTGCTTGTTCAAACATATCTCTTACTCTAGAAGCTCCAACCCCTACAAACATTTCTACAAAGTCAGATCCAGAAATTGTAAAAAATGGCACTTTAGCTTCACCAGCTACCGCTCTTGCAATTAAAGTCTTACCAGTACCAGGAGGTCCTACCATTAAAACTCCTCTTGGTATTTTTCCACCTAATTTTTGAAATTTACTTGGATCTTTTAAAAAGTCTACTAACTCTTGTACATCCTGTTTTGCTTCTTCACATCCTGCTACATCTTTGAAAGTCGTTTTTACTTGACCACCTTCCATTAATTTGGCCTTACTTCTACCAAATGACATAGGACCGCCCTTACCAGACATGCCGCCTTGCATTTGTCTCATAAAAAAGAAAAATATAGCTAATAATAATATTATCGGGAAAGCGCCAATTAGTAATTGAGAAAATATTGATGGGGTCTCTTGCTGTTCATAATCATAAATAACGCCTTTTTCTTTTATGATTGCTTCAAACTCATCAAAGCTTTTGCTTTTATGATAATAAGTAATAAATTTAGTTTCTGGAGTTCTTAAAGTACCAACAATGGTTTCACGATCACCTTTAAATATAATTTCTTGAATATTATCTGCAGATGCTTCTTTTCTTAATTCACTAAAAGGTATTTCCTTAGATGGCGAACCATTTTCAAGAAAATTAAATACATATATAATGAGTGATCCAAGGACAACCCAAACTACTAAATTTCTCATAAAACTACTCATTAAATTACTTCACTCCAAATAAATATATCTCACCAGACTGTTTTTTTGATGCAGCAGGCTTATAAGTTTGAACTAATTTAAAAGATAATTCCATTTCTTTTCTTAAAATTTTCAACATATTATTTTGAAAAGTCTTCATTATTAAGATTCCGTTATTAACTAAATAATCTTTTGCAACTTTTGCAGTCAATTGATTTAATTCAAAAATGTTTTCATTATCAATTGTGCTTATGCCACTTAAGTTTGGGGCTATATCAGAAATTACAAGATTAAATTTACCTTTTAATTTATTTATTTCATCAATATTGTTTATGTTTTCAACGCTTTCTTGATAGAAATTTACTCCTTCTATTGGATCCATTTCTAAAACATCTAAGGCATATACCCTAGCTTTTTTATATCTTTTAATAATATATTGAGACCATCCTCCTGGAGCGCTCCCTATATCGAGAACATTTTTCAATTTATTGTTTAAAACAACTTTATTTAAAATTTCTTCAAGTTTAAAAACTGCTCTAGACCTATAACCCATTTGTTTAGCTTTATTTGCCCAATTATCTGCATGCATTACTTAAATGTGCTTAACTTCTAAAATTTCAAAATTTAAATTTCCAGAAGGAGTTTCTATTTTTATTTCATCTTCAACAAATTTACCCACCAAACCCCTTGCAATTGGGGTATCGATTGATATTTCGCCCTTGTCAGGATCAGACTCTAAATTTCCAACTATCTTGTAAGCTATCTCTTTGTCGTTATCACAATCATAAACTTTTACTGTTGAGCCAAATACAACCCTTCCAGTTTCAGGTATTTCCTTAACATCAATAACTTGAGCATTTGCTAAGGCGCTTTCTATTTCGTTTATTTTAGCCTCGACCAGTCCCTGGAGCTCTTTAGCGGCATGATATTCTGCATTTTCTTTAAGATCGCCATGCGCCCTTGCCTCAGCAATGGCTTCAGAAATCTTTGGCCTTTCAATAAATTTTAAATTAGATAATTTTTCTTTAATTAAAATTTCACCTTCCTTAGTAAGTGGTATTCTACTCATATAGAGATTATAACAACTAGATAAATTATTTATTGATTTCTTGCAGTGTTTTATAAGACCATTTATCTTCAATGCTTTTAAGAGCATCGATTATTGCAAAGGCTCCAAACATAGTTGTTGTACAGAAAATCTTATTTCTTAATGCGCTTTGTCTAATTGAGGCTGAATCTTTTATTGATGGGGCCCCTTCTGTTGTGTTAATAACTAAATCAATTTCATTATTTAGCAAGCTATCAACAACATGAGGTCTGCCTTCCATAACCTTGTTAATTGTTTTAACTGAATGGCCAAGATTTTTAATATAATTTGCTGTTCCTGATGTTGCAACAATTTCAAAACCTGCTTTTATAATGGATGGTGCAAATTTATCTAAATATTTTTTATCTGATTCCTTCACACTAATAAAAACCACTCCAGATCTTCTTAAAATTTTATTTGCACCCTTTTGTGCTTTTGCATAAGCTTCACCAAAATTTGGTCCAACACCCATTACTTCACCTGTGGATTTCATTTCAGGACCAAGAATCGGATCTACATGAGGAAATTTATCAAATGGCATAACTGCTTCTTTTACAAAAGAAAGTCCTTTAGGAAGTTTAGATGAAAAATTTTGATCATCCAAAGTCTTACCAATCATTGCTTTTGATGCAACTTTTGCCAAAGAGCTTCCAATAGCTTTTGATATAAAAGGTACAGTCCTTGAGGCTCTTGGATTAACTTCAATAATATATACATCATTATCTTTAACTGCATATTGGATATTCATCAACCCAATAATATTAAGCTCTTTTGCAATATTTCTTGCTTGTTCTTTCATCACATCCTGAATTTTATCTGACAAGCTATAAGGTGGAAGAGAGCATGCTGAATCTCCAGAATGAATTCCAGCCTGCTCAATATGCTGCAATATCCCTCCTATTTGAATATTTTCTCCATCAGAAACAACATCTACATCAACCTCAATTGCATCAGTAAGATAACTATCTAATAAAATTGGTTTACTGTTTGAAACTTCAACAGCTTCATTTAAATATTTTTCAAGCTCTTTAGTATTATTAACTAACTGCATGGCTCTTCCACCAAGAACATAAGATGGCCTTACTACGATAGGGAAACCAATCTTTTCAGCCTTCTCTAAAGCTTCTTTTAAATTTTTTGCAGTAGCATTTGATGGTTGCTTTAAACTTAATTTATTTACTAATTCTTGGAACCTTTCTCTGTCTTCTGACCTATCAATTGCATCAACGTCTGTGCCCAATATTTTTACACCTTTATCATATAAGATATCTGCAAGTTTAAGAGGCGTCTGACCCCCAAATTGAATAATTACCCCTTCTGGATTTTCATTATCTATAATATCAAGAATCTTTTCTGATGTTATTGGTTCAAAATATAGCCTATTAGAAACATCATAATCAGTTGAAACAGTTTCAGGATTACAGTTAACCATGATTGATTCATATCCCTCTTCTTGCATTGCTAAAGATGCGTGAACACAACAATAATCAAATTCAATACCTTGACCAATTCTATTTGGACCACTTCCTAGAACTAAAATTTTATTATTAGTTGTTGGATTACTTTCGCACTTTCCACTATATGAAGAATACATGTAACATGTAGATGTCGCGAATTCAGCTGCGCAAGTATCTACTCTTCTGAATATAGGCTTAACATTTAAACTCTTTCTGTGTTCTCTGATTGAATTTTCATCTAAGCCTAACAGTTCTGCAATCCTGCTATCTGAAAATCCTCTTTCTTTAATGTGCCATAATAAATCTTCTGTAAGTTCATTTTTATTAAGATCAAGTAATTTATTCTCAATCTCTAATATTTCATAGATTTGGTCTAAAAACCAATAATCAATCTTTGTTAAAGAATGAATTTTTTCTAGTGTCCAGCCGTTACGAATTGCATCGGCAACATAAAAGATTCTTTTCGGTCCTGGTATGGTAAGTTCATTAAGAATTTCTTCTTTAGGAATATTCTTGTTGTTTGATTTAACAGAATTGAGTCCGTTTAGCCCCTCTTCCATACTGCAAAGTGCTTTCTGGAAAGATTCTTGGAAATTAGAGCCAATTGACATGACCTCGCCAACAGATTTCATTTGAGTTGTAAGTTTAGGGCTTGCCTGAGGAAACTTTTCAAATGCAAACTTAGGTATTTTTGTAACAATATAATCAATGCTGGGTTCAAATGATGCAGGAGTGAGTCCTCCAGTTATATCGTTTTTTAATTCATCAAGCGTGAATCCAACTGATAATAGTGCAGCAACCTTTGCTATTGGGAATCCAGTAGCCTTTGAAGCTAATGCTGAAGATCTGCTTACTCTAGGATTCATCTCAATAACAACCATTTTTCCATTTTCAGGATTAACAGCAAATTGAACATTTGATCCACCAGTATCTACACCGATTTCTCTTAGTATTTTAAATGAAGCATTTCTCATTACTTGGAATTCTTTATCTGTAAGGGTTTGTGCTGGAGCAATTGTTATTGAGTCTCCTGTATGAATTCCCATAGGATCTAGGTTTTCGATAGAACATATAATTATGCAATTATCTTCACTATCTCTAACAACTTCCATTTCATATTCTTTCCATCCAATAAGCGATTCATCAATTAATAGTTCATTTGTTGGAGATAATTCAAGCCCCTTCTCACAAATTGTTTTAAATTCCGATATGTTATATGCAATTCCACCACCTGTTCCCCCCATAGTGAAAGACGGTCTAATAATACAAGGAAAGCCTATTTTTTTTTGGACATCCAAAGCATCGATCATTGAATGTGCGATTCCTGATGCAGGAGTCTCTAGATTAATAGCTTTCATAGTCTCATCAAAAAGCTGTCTGTCCTCAGCTTTATCAATTGCTGTTCTGTTAGCACCAATTAAAACAACATTATGTTTTTCTAGAATTCCTTTTTTATCTAAAGTTAATGCAGTATTTAAAGCTGTTTGTCCTCCCATAGTAGGCAAGATGGCATCTGGCTTTTCTTTTTCTATTATTTTTTCTACTGATTCCCAATGAATTGGCTCTATATATGTTGCGTCAGCAAGCAAGGGATCTGTCATAATAGTGGCAGGATTTGAGTTAACCAGTATTACTCTAAAGCCTTCTTCTTTAAGAGCTTTGCATGCCTGAGCGCCTGAATAATCGAATTCACATGCCTGTCCAATAATTATTGGTCCTGCTCCAATAATAAGTATTGAAGAAATATCCTTACGTCTTGGCATATTCTTTTACCATTAAGCTAAATTTTTTAAATAGATTCTGAATTTCTTGAGGTCCTGGGCTAGCTTCCGGATGACCTTGAAAGCTAAATGCAGGTGTATCAGTAAACTCTATACCTTGAAGAGATTTGTCAAATAAAGAAATATGGGTAACTTCAATGTTTGAAGGAAGCGTATCAACATCAACTGCAAAGCCATGATTTTGACTCGTTATATAAACTTCTTTAGTTTTTATATCTTGAACCGGATGATTGGCACCATGATGACCAAATTTCATTTTATAAGTATCTGCGCCACCAGCAAGAGCCAGCAGCTGATGGCCTAGACAAATACCAAAAATAGGAATATTTTTATCTAAAAATTTCTTTATATTCTCAATAGCATATTCACATGGCTCTGGATCTCCAGGCCCATTAGAAAGAAAGATTCCTTTAGGAGACAATTTAATAATATCTTCATATGAGGTTTCAGCATTTACAACCTTTACTTCGCCAACATGCTCAGTAAGCAGTCTTAAAATATTTTCTTTAATTCCAAAGTCATAAGCTATCACTGGATAATTAGTGTTTGAAATATTATTTTCAGGCCAAATGCCTTCATTCCAATTATAATCAGATTGGGTTGAGACAATTTTTGCTAAATCCATTCCCTTTAAGCCAGAAAAATCTTTTGCTGCTTCAATAGCTTTGTCTTCTGAAATAATAGATGAAGCTGCAATACAGCAATTCATTGCACCTTTCTCCCTCAAAATTGAAGTTATCTCTCTTGTATCAATATCTGAAATGGCGATTACTTTATTTTTAATTAAAAATTCCTCAAGAGTATTTGATGATCTCCAATTGCTAGGTTTTTCGCAAAAGTTTTTGACAACAATTCCAGATGCATGAATCATCCTAGATTCATTATCTTCATCATTAATTCCAGTATTTCCAATATGAGGATGGGTGAATGTAATTATTTGTTTTTTATAGGAAGGATCCGTAACAATTTCTTGATATCCTGTCATTGATGTATTAAAAACTAATTCTCCTACTTCATATTTTTCTTCCCCAAAACCCTTACCATGGAATACAGTACCGTCTTCAAATGCTATCATTGCTTTAAATGACATTATGAAAAACACCTAGAAGTATTGGAATTTTTGAAGAAAAATTTAGGTAAACTATTTAAAGAGTTTTTGAATTTTAATGAGCTAAAATTACATGCTGGCATTAAAATTGTACTTTATAGATTAAGTTATCTAATGTCTAGATATAAATTAAAAAAAATATGAAAATATCAATAAAATCATCAAAAGAAATTGAAAAAATGAGGATTGCAGGAAGGCTGGCTGCTGAGGTTCTTGAAATCATTACGCCTCATGTTGTTCCTGGGGTGTCTACGGGTGAGCTTGATAGCATATGTCATGATCACATTATTAATAATCAAGATGCGATACCTGCAAATGTAGGTTATAAAGGATATGAGAAAACAATTTGCTCAAGCCTAAATCAAGTGATATGTCATGGCATTCCAAGTGATAAAAAAATATTGAAAAATGGAGACATTTTAAATATTGATGTAACAGTCATTAAAGATGGATGGCATGGAGATACTTCTAAGATGTTTTTGGTTGGAAAATGTGGTCCGCATAACAAAAGATTAGTTAAAGTAACCCAAGAATGTCTATATGCGGGAATTAATGCTGTTAAACCTGGTGCTTTTATAGGGGATATTGGTCATGCCATCCAAAAACATGCTGAAAATAACTACTATAGCGTTGTTGAAGACTATTGCGGTCATGGTATTGGTACTGTTTATCATGAAGAGCCACAGGTCCTCCATTATGGTAAATCTGGCAGTGGTATTCAGCTTAAAGAAGGTATGTGTTTCACAATTGAGCCTATGATCAATCAGGGCACAAAATATTGCAAAACCTTAAATGACGGCTGGACAGTTGAAACAAAGGATGGAAGAAACTCTGCTCAATGGGAACACACCATTGCTGTAACAAACAAAGGATATGAAATTCTTACAAAAAGAGATGACGAATTTATTTAAATGAAAGAAGAAATAATTTCAATTAAAAAAGACTTCATAAATGAATTTCCACAAATCTACACAAAACCATCAAAAATAAATAAGTATCTAAAAAAACAATCAAATAAAATTGAAAGGGATATCAAAAATAAGTTTAAAAAACTTGAACTTGATAAAAATTTTGCAATATATGCAAATGGTGGTTTTGGCAGAAAAGAAATGTTTCCATCTTCTGATGTTGATTTATCTATTATTGAATTAGACAAAGTTAAAGATTTTAGAAATTTAGAAAAATTTATATCTTTTATGTGGGATGAGGGATATAAAGTTGGTCATTCAGTAAGATCAATCAATGATATAAAGAAAATATCTAAAAAAGACTTAAAAGAATTTACATCTTATCTCACAAGAAGAGCTATTATTTCAAATCAAGATATAGATAAGAAAATCACAAAAGCACTTAAAGGGTTATGGACTAGAAATAATTTTTATACTCAAAAATTTATAGAGCAACAAAGGCGTCACAGTGAATTCCATTCTTCTGCATATAATTTAGAGCCTGATTTAAAAGAATCGCCTGGCACCTTAAGAGATTTCCAATCAGCCCTATGGATACTTCAACATTGTTACAACTTAGATTCCCAAGAAGCTATTAATAAGTCTAATGTAATGGATGGGGAATATAAAAAAACATTAGAAGCATATAATTTCATTAAATCTCTTAGGTTTGCAACTAACATTGCTGCTCAAAAAAATAGACTCAATTTTGAAGCCCAAATTGAGATATCAAAATATGCAAAATTAAGTAAAAAAAGTTCTAAGATTTCTGTTGAAAAAATGATGAAAGACTTCTATGAAAATGCATCTATTTTGTCTTATTTTAATGAAATCATTTATGAGAAATATAATGAAAAAAGTGAAAGTATATTTTCAAAAAAAGTGCATGGAATATATAAAAATAAAAATAAAATTGGTATTCGTAATACTGATTTAAAAAAGAATAAAAATTTTATATTTGAAATATTTTTAGAGATTGGTAAAAACAAAAACATAAACCTTATTGACACTTCAACAAAGTCCCTAATAAAAAAGAATATCAATCTGATCGATAAAAAATTTAGGGAAGAAAAGTCTCATTCTGAACAGTTTCTTGAAATATTAAGATCAAAATATAATCTTTCATCTATCCTTAAAACAATGAAAACTCTTGGTGTTCTTCAGGCATATATTCCTGAATTTGCAAAAGTTGTTGGGCAAATGCAATTTGATTTATTTCATGTTTATACAGTTGATGAGCACACTTTTAAAGTTGTAAGAAATATGAGGCAAATGAAGTTGCTTAAACAAAAGGGATTTGAGCTTGAATATGAGTTAATAAATAAAATTCCTAAGATTGAAATTTTATATATAGCGGGGATATTTCATGATCTTGGAAAGGGCAAAGGCGGAGATCACTCAGAAATCGGTGCAAAATCAAGTTTTGATTTCGCTATAAGAATAGGTATGTCAGAAACAGATGCTAGTTTAATTTCATGGTTGGTAAAAAAACACTTAATAATGTCATCAATTTCTCAAAAAAAAGATATTGGAGAAGCAGAAACTATAATAGAGTTTAGTAAGCATATAGAACAAAGTGAAAAATTAGATTATTTATATTTATTAACAATAAATGATATCAGAGCAACTAATCCTGCTTTATGGAATGGTTGGAAGCATCAGCTCTTAAAAGATTTATATATTTTAACAAGATCGAAAATAAATAAAGAGCCTATAATAGCTTCATCAAGAATAGCCCTAGAAAGAAAGAAAAATACCTTGCTAGCATATGAGGGTAATGATTATGCGTTTTTAGATAAGTACCTCTCCAATCTTGGAAATAATTATTTTAATAAAAATGTTAGTGAATCACTTAAATGGCAAGCTGCTCTTATTATTAAGAATAAAGATAATGACTTGATAGTTGGATGTAAGACTGTATTTGAAAACTTAATTGAAATTTTTATCAAAGTAAAAAACTCTAAGGGTCTTTTTTATAAATTTACAAAGGTATTAGAGCATTCAGGCCTTGAGGTGATTGATGCAAATATTTTTTCATCGATTGATAATACTTTTGCAGCAAATACTTTTATTACAAAATTTTCTCATCATGATAGAAAATTAATTAAATCAGACCTCATAGAATTAAATAAAAGAATTGAGAAAAATTTTACTAATTTTAACAAGATTAAAAATATTCAAAAAAAACCTATTAAAAAGAATAATTTCGAAAAAATTGTAAATATTTCTGATTCTGTTAATAAAGAAAAGGTTAGGAATCTTATAACTATTGAAACTTCAGACAGTCAAGGATTGCTAGTCAATATTGCAAAAGTATTTTTTGATAATAATGTCTCTATATTTTCTGCAAGAATTAATACTTTAGGAGACAGAGTTGAAGATACTTTTGAAATCGAAAATCATAACAAGACATTGCTTGGAAAAAACAAGGTAAAAAAAATTGTAGCTGCTTTAGAAAAAGTGGTATAAATCCAACTTATTAAAATTATAATTTAATCATGAAAATTCAATGTAAAGGGATTGCTAGTAAATCATCCAAGGGAGAGATCCTTGACGTTTACTTTTCGCATATAGAATTTAATGAAAAACAAATTATTAATCGTATGCCTGATTCAAAAAATGATTCTAAAAAAATAATTGAAATAAATTGGGGCCAAAAAGATTTGGATAGAGAAATAGAAAATGTTTTAGATGCTTATTTAAAATTACATTTATTATCAAATAAACTTGTTTTACCAAATTCTATAAACTTAGATGGGTTATTTTCAAATCTACCAAATGTTGTATGGACTAATCAAGGCCCTGTTTCAATAGATGAAATAGAAAATAAAATTAATGAATCTAAAATGAATAAAAATAATCTATATGTCAGGTCCATAGATAAATTTCCATGCCTTACAGATTATATTATTCCAAAGAATGTGAGAATTGCCGATGCGAGAAGAGTAAGGCTTGGAGCATATCTTAGCGAAGGTACCACAATAATGCATGAAGGTTTTATTAACTTTAATGCTGGGACCCTTGGGCCTGCAATGATTGAAGGAAGGATCTCAGCTGGAGTTACAGTTGGTAAAAATTCAGATATTGGTGGAGGCGCAAGTACGATGGGGACATTATCAGGCGGAAATGATACAAAAATATCTATTGGAGAAAACTGTCTTTTAGGAGCAAATTCTGGGATAGGAATTTCTCTAGGAGATAACTGCATTGTTGAAGCTGGTCTTTATATTACAGCTGGAACAAAAATAACATTGATTAATGGAGATGGATCTAAATTAATCAAAGCATCTGAAATATCTGGTATTAAAGATATGCTATTTCTTAGAGAATCTTCAACAGGCAAAGTTATAGCCAAACCAAATAAAAAAACTTTAGCTCTAAATAAAGAATTGCATGACAATGATTGATCTTCTTCGGAATTTATTAAAAATAAAATCTATCTCCCCCAATGACATGGGTTGCTTTGATGTAATCGAAAAAGAATTGAAAAAACTGGGTTTTAATTGTGAAAGAATTAATTATCTAAATGTAGAAAACTTATACGCAACTACTGGGAATTCAGGAAAATTATTTTGTTTTTTAGGTCATACTGATGTTGTTCCTACTGGACCAGAAGAAAAATGGAAATATCCACCCTTCTCTGCAACAATCGACGGTGATATTTTGTATGGTAGAGGAACTGCGGATATGAAAGCTTCAGTTGCTGCATTTATTGAGTCTGCAAAAGAGTTTATTAATTCATCCTCAAAGATGAACTTTAGGTTGGGGATCTTACTTACTTCAAATGAAGAAGGTAGTGCAAAAGATGGATTTATCGATCAAATCATAGAAAAAATGATAAAAGATAATGAAATAATAGATTTCTGTTTAGTAGGTGAGCCAACTTCAAGCAAAAAAGTTGCTGATTGTGCAAGAATAGGAAGAAGAGGCTCTTTAGGCGGACATTTAAAAATATATGGTGAACAAGGACATATAGCCTATCCAGAGAAGGTTATAAACCCAATCCTCTTATCAGGTGATTTAATTTCTAATTTAAATAATAAAATTTGGGATAATGGAAACGATGCCTTTGATCCAACAAGTTTCCAAATTTCCAATATCAGCTCAGGTACAGGAGCACATAATGTTGTTCCTGGAGAGCTTGAACTAACGTTTAATTTTAGATTTTCACCCGAATCTAATGAAGATAGTCTTAAATCTGAATTTGAATCTATGCTTAATGAGCATAATTTAAATTACGATTTAGAATGGGAATTAAATGGACTTCCCTACTATACGAAAGATAATTTTTTCATAGAAATCGTTTCAAATTCTGTTAAAGAGGTGACTGATTACAGACCAGAGCTTAATGCGAAAGGCGGTACTTCTGATGGACGTTTTGTGGCTAAGATGAATTCAGAAATTGTTGAATTAGGTCCAGTTAATAAATCAATTCATCAAATAGATGAACATATAAAAATTAGTGAGCTTTGGACATTAAAAGAAATATATACAAAAATTCTAACAAAAATTAATCAAGTTTCTTAGATTTTTCTTTCCTATTATATTTTGTTTTATCCCGATGAGTTTTTGGTTTATGGAATTTATCCATATTTTTCTTAACAGGATCTTTTTTTCCTTTAGTTGGAACCATGCATTAATTTTTTGAGAATCGGAGTTATGATAGCCAAAAATATTCCACAAGCTATAGCAATCATACCAACATCGGTATAGACGTCCATAAATGATTGCTTCTGTGCAAGATTATAAACATCACCAGATGCTCCGTAACAGCGAGAGCATGATGCAGAGTTTCCTGCTGCTGTAGCCCTTGCAATTAATCCGGCTACATAGTTCCCTGCTGCAGACGCAAAGAACCACATTCCCATCATAAATCCTACTATTCTTTGCGGTGATAATTTTGTAACAGAAGATAGACCTACCGGTGATAAACATAGCTCACCTAATGTATGTAATAGATAAATTAGTATTATCCATATAACTCCTGTTTGAAGTCCATCAGAAGACTTCATGCCATATACTAAAGCTAAAAATCCTAATCCAACAAAAACAATTCCTATTGAAAATTTAATTGGGGTAGATGGCTCCATGTTTCTTTTTGCTAGAGCTATCCATAAAATAGCAAAAAGGGGAGCTATAGTAAAAATGAATCCAGCATTCAATGATTGAAACATAGATGCTGGAACTTCCCATCCAAAAATTACTCTATCAACACCTCTGT
>MDSW01135080.1_pt1 | contig 12351 bp, 10 predicted proteins | sample 811171 | NCBI WGS metagenome assembly MDSW01 (sample SAMN05326641, study PRJNA326480) | marine metagenome | isolation source: seawater | place: Atlantic Ocean: North West | collected 2012
GCAAAATTATTTATAATTCCTTTGCGTTGGAGTATTACGAGCCACGCGTAAGTACGAACCAATAACGATGTCCAAAATGGTAAAAGTACAGTCAACAAGAATAGACCAACGTATTTTTTGGGAATTTGTGATAAGAAATATGCAAAAGGGTATCCCAGCAATATACAAATAAAAGTAGTCATAAAACTCACGTTAAATGTGGTTTTAAAAACTCTAAAATAAGACTTATATTGAACCATTTTTTGATAATTTTCTAGAGAGAGCTGTCCGGTGTCACCTAAAAATGAGAGTGAAAAAAGCCATCCGACGGGTACAATTATGATTAGTGAAATTGCGGTAAGTGCTGGTGCGGTTAGTGCAAGCAAGGCAAATTGTTCTTTGCGTTGAGCTAATGCCAACAACCTTGCATTTTTTAAAGAAACGCTCTTTTGTTGTCTAGCCAAAGTTATCTCTTCCTCCAGGGATGATGATGGTGTCTTTCTTGTCTAATGACAGTGAAATATTTTGTCCGACTGATAATTCACCTAAATTGTCGCTTGATCTAGTACTAAATCTCAAAGACAGTGTACTGTTATTTGTTAGCACTATCAGGGCTAAGGCTGTTTCTCCTTGAAAAACTAATTCTGATATTTTTCCCGAAAAATATATCTTATCACGTGTTTTTTTTACCTTATTCGTTATTATCGAAAGTCTTTCGGGTCTAATTACGAGCGACCACTTCTTATTCTTTTGATTGGTTGATATAGTGGTGACTTTATTTCCAGAAAAAAGTAGATTATTCGAACCATCTCTATCAAGAGGAAGAAAAGAGGACTCTCCAATGAAATCTGCAACGAAAGTTGTTGATGGATTGTTGTAGATTTGCTTTGGTGAGCCAATCTGGGCGATTTCACCCTCGTTAATAACAGCAATCCTGTCTGACATTGTAAGAGCTTCTCGCTGATCATGCGTTACGTAAACCGTTGTTACCCCCAATTGACGATGCAACTGCTTTAACTCTATTTGCATTTGCTCGCGTAGTTTTTTGTCCAAGGCTGATAATGGTTCATCCATTAACAGTATTCTGGGGCCAAAAACAAACGCTCTGGCCAAAGCAACTCTCTGTCTTTGTCCCCCAGAAAGCTGATGTATCTTTCGTTCAGAAAAATCAGATAGTTGAACTGTACTTAGGGCGTCGGCTACTTTTCGTTCTTTCTCTTTAGTAGATACCTTCCGAAGTTTTAAAGGGAACGCAATATTTTCGAAAACTGACATATGTGGAAACAAGGCATAATTCTGAAAAACCATTCCCACATCTCTTTTATGAGGCGGCATTAGAATCATCTCTTTGTTTCCAAAACGGATACTACCTGAGTCCGGTTGGTTAAAACCTGCGATTGCCATAAGTAGGGTTGTTTTTCCGGAGCCGGATGGGCCGAGTAAAGTTAGGAATTCGCCTGCTCTTATATCTAGACTAACTGAATTCAATGCAAACACATCACCATATGTCTTGGTCAGCTCGCTGATCGAGATTGACAAGGCCGTTTCAGCATTAGAATTCATTTTTTACACATGTGCTATTGGCGAGTAAAAGCCAGTTGGTGATAAAGTAACATTATGCTACCATGAGGACCAACTGACTTAAATTGGAAATTCTGTTATTCGCTCAAGAATTCCATATATAGCTCCAAAGCTCTTTCCCTATGCTCAGCATACCAGTCTAAACTGACTGCTAACATTTTAGAAAAGTTTTTTGGGTGGGATGGAAGCGCCTCCAATAATTCTTTTGGCGCTGTAGTTATTTCGTAAGCTTTTCCATTGGTTGGGCCATAGGTAATATGAAATGGCAGGTTTGCTTGGTACTGGGGTTTTGAGACCTCGGCAAGGAATTTCATAGCCAGGTCCTTATGCGGCGCTCCTTTAGGAATTCCAAATCCATCATAATCGCGAAGCGCCTGATTAAAGGTATAACCCACTACGGCTCCGTCTTTTCTAGCATTATCGAACCGTCCGTTCCATCCAGTAATCATATCGACTTCTTGGTCTTTCATTAGTTGGGCTTGCATGGCTCCAGATTTCCAAAAAACAGATATATGAGGCTTCAATTCTCTAATTTTATCTATAGCTTTTTCAATTCCACCCTCACTTGACAAGAACTCATATACTTTTTCAGGTGGGACTCCCATAGCCATAACAGCTGGCTCCAGAACACCATCCACATTGTTTAAGCGGATCGATCGAGTGCCAGGGTACTTTTCGACATCCCAAAAATCAGCCCAAGAATTTGGAGCCCCAGGTGTTCCTGGCTCCCCATACTTATCTGTATTCCACGCAAAAACCGTTGAGAAAACGTCTGATCCTATACAATAATCAGTGTAGGTGTTTGGCAGGAAGTCAGACACGTCAACTATGTTAAAGTCGATCTTTTCTAGTGCTCCCTTCGCAGCGGCTGCAGCACAGCCACCGGAGCCACTCACTACCAGGTCCCACGTTACGGCTCCCGACTCAACTTGGAGCATTACTTTTGACATGCTCGCCCCAGATTCACGATTGATTGCAATTCCAGAATTTTTTGACGCATCGGTAAAAAGCGCCGCGTCTTGAGCCTTGCCATAAGAACCACCCCACGATACCACCGTTACGGCATCGGCAAACACGGTGCCAGTAAAGGATAAACTGAACGCAGCTACCCCCACTGAAGAAATAATAGAGCCCAAGGCTCCTCTTTTTACAAAATTGAAAAACATATCGTCCTCCCTTGGATTTTAAAGATACAATTTTTAATGGTTACGTAGTGAGCTTATAGTATTTTTTTCTTAAGTGTATTGAGTTTATTTTTTATTTTTCCATTGTAAACAATATTATTGCTCAATAACAAATAAAATGTAGTACTGTTAGTTGAAAAATTAAAATCAATTTACAGGGATAATGTGACTCTAGAATTCGACTTAGTTATCGTGGGAGCGGGTTCCGCGGGCTCAATCGTCGCCGGGATGCTCACAAAAAATACCAATTTAACGGTATTAGTCTTAGAGGCTGGTGGTAGCGATTTGAGACCCGATATAAAAGTGCCAATTGGGTATGGCGCAACTTTTTTTAATCCAAAAGTTAACTGGTGTTATTGGACAGCCAAACAAAAAAATCTTAATCAAAGAGAGATTTATGTCCCAAGAGGTAAAGTGGTCGGTGGTTCAGGCTCTATAAATGCTATGGTTTATCTTCGAGGACAAAAAACAGATTTTGACGATTGGGAAAGTTTTGGAGTGCCTGATTTAGGTTGGGAGTCGGTTAAAAAAACTTATAATTATTTAGAGGGCCTCGGAAGCAATACCACGAAAAGCTTAATATCGGTCTCAGATGTGTCAGATCAGCATGAGACGATTGTACAGAACTTCTTTGAAGCCGCTAGTGAAATTGGTTTTGAAAAGAAACAGAATATCAACTCTGACTATGGAGGGGGAATAGGTCACTATCCAATAACTACTAAATCTGGATTGCGGCGTACCTCAGCAGATATTTTTTTAAAGCCCTCAATTAAACGAAAAAATCTGACTTTAATGAAACATTGCGCAGTTACCAAATTAGTTTTTAAGGACCAACGGGTCAAAAGAGTGGATTTTGTTCAAGGTAGCAAGAAAAAGAAATCCGTAAATGTTCGAGTGGGGGCAATTTTGGCGGCGGGCGCTATAAATACTCCTCAAATACTTATGCTTTCGGGAATTGGTCCTCGAACTGATTTACAAAATCATGGAATTGACGTCTTGATCCAGAATGAGAGTGTCGGCAGAAACTTACAAGACCACCTTGGTATAGACTACCTCTATGAGACCAAAGAAAAATCTTTAAATAAAGTGTTGGGATCATGGAGAGGAAGAATCCCCGCGGCTTTACGCTATTTGTTTTTTAGGAGGGGCCCATTTTCATTAAGTGTAAACCAAGCAGGAGGTTTTGCACGTTGGAATAGCCAAAGGCAGGATGCTAATTTACAATTATATTTTAACCCTGTGACTTATTCGGTTAAACGTAACCCTAAAAAAAGAGAATTGCTGCAGCCGGACAAGTTTGATGGATTTGCAATCGGCTTTCAGCCGTGCAGGCCGCAAAGTCGAGGCTTTGTTACGCTGAAGTCTAACGATCCTTTGGTGTCTCCGGTAATTAACCCCAAATTTCTTGAAGCCGAGTCTGATTTTCACGATGTTTTGTCCGGTATTCAGTGCATGGTATCATTAACTTCAAATAAAAGTTTGAGGAGCATCATTGTTGCTCCACGGTCTATTGACCTTGAAAACTCGACTGAAAGTGAGAAATTAGAAGATTTTCGGACTAGAGCAGTAGCGGTTTATCACCCGTGCGGAACCTGCCGAGTTGGAACCAATCCACGGAATTCGGCAGTTTCGGAAAACTTTAGAGTTAGACAGTTGGATAATTTGTGGATAGCGGACGCCTCCCTATTTCCAAACATTACATCCGGCAACATCAATGCGCCAACAATGATGCTAGCATATAAAGTTTCCGAATCAATTTGCCGGCAGTTAAAAGATAGTCAAGACACGTGAAGGGGTAGCAGGTGGCCGTGAATTTTGAAGACGAGATAAAAATTAAGAAATTAGAGACTTTTTCGACGCCATACATAAGCGTCGTAAAGTTAACTATGGAGGATGAAAGTGAAGGATGGGGACAAATGTCGACTTATTGCGCTGATATTAGCACTCAAATATTTCATAGGCAGGTGGCACCCCATGTTTTGGGTCAGACGTTTTCATCGTTCCATGACATAGAGTCCTTAATTTTAGATAGAGAACACAAGTTTCCAGGCTCTTATTTGCTGCGGGCTATTGCAGGTTTAGATACTGCGCTTTGGGATTGGATTGGGAAGAAAAAGGAGACCCCGGTTACGGCTCTAATAGGTGGAGTAGTTGGCAAGGTTCCAGCCTATGCTTCCTCAATGAAGCGTGAAATAACTCCTGTTGATGAGGCAAAACGTTTATGTGCTTTAAGAGATCAATACGGTTTTAGAGCATTCAAATTTAGGGTTGGATCAGAGTGTGGCCGCGGCAAAGATCAGTGGGAAGGCCGGACTGAAGAAATAATATCGATAGTCCCTAAACAGCTTGGTCCAAATTGTATCAAAATGGTCGATGCTAATAGTTGCTACGCTGCAATGGAGGCCATAGAGATTGGAAACAGATTAGAAGCAAACGGCATTACCCATTTCGAGGAGCCATGTCCATATTGGTTGCCACACGAAACAAAACAAGTAAGGGATGCGCTGGAGATCGATGTGACCGGTGGTGAGCAGGATTGTGACCTTAGAGTCTGGAGAGAAATAGTTGAAAAGGATATAGTAGATATTGTGCAACCGGATGTAATGTATATGGGCGGATTGACCCGAACTCTAAAAGTCGCAAAAATGGCAGCCAAAAAAAATATCACGTGCACTCCTCATGCGGCTAATTTATCTCTTGTCACCGTTTGCACGATGCATTTTTTGAATGCAATCGAGAATGGTGGAGCATTCTTAGAGTTTTCAATAGAAGGAGAAGATTACTATCCCTGGCAAGTTGGTTTGTTTCGTAATGATCCGTTTGCTGTAACTGATGGAAACTTGACGATAAGTGATTATCCTGGTTGGGGAGTCACTTTCAGTCCAGAATGGCTGGAGGCTTCGTCTTATGAGTGTTCGTCGTCTGATTGAGTAAGTATAGAATATTGATCAAACAAAATATCTTTATGGAATGTTAGAAAAAACAATAGATATCTTAGCCAGGCTAGTCTCATTTCCTAGCATATCAGGAAGGTCTAATCGTGATATAGCAAACTATATCAAGGGATATCTCGAAGGTCATGATTTGAAAGTCATATTATCTCCTGATGAAAATTCGGAGCGAGTGAACATTTTTACTACTATAGGTCCAAAGATTGATGGTGGTTTGGTTTTAAACGGACACACAGACGTGGTCCCTGTAGAAGGCCAACACTGGAATTCTAACCCTTTTATACTCAAAAATGTAAATGGTCGCCTCTACGGAAGAGGTTCAGTCGACATGAAAGGTTTCCTAGCCTGTGTTTTAGCTTCTGTCCCATCTTTTAAGTCTGCTAAGCTAAAAAAGCCAATTCACCTAGCATTCACCTATGATGAGGAAACTGGTGGGCTTGGAATGCCATATTTAATAGACAGTATGAAATCAAACAATTTCCAGCCTGAGATGATAATAGTTGGGGAGCCCACGGAGATGGAAATTGTGACGAGTCATAAGGGTGGTGATGAGATGCGTACTGAAATTACTGGTTTCGAAGTCCATTCATCTAACCCACCTAGAGGCGTAAATGCTATCTCTACTGCAGTGAAACTAATTACAAGAATAGAAGAGATTGGATATCGGCTGGCGCAGAGTCCATATCAGGATTCCCCGTTCGATCCCCCGTATTCAACTTTTAACGTTGGAACCATTAAAGGTGGTGTTGCCAGAAATGCTACTGCCGGTTGGTGTAATTTTGATTGGGAATTTCGTCCAATGCCTGGAGAGAATAGTTCTAAAATAATTTCTGAGATTCGGGAATATGCGCTAAGGACATTGTTACCCCCTATGAAAGCTATAAACTGTCATGCTGATATTAATATTATCACGGAAGTCTCTGCGCCTCCTTTAGATGAAATACTTTCTGAGAAGGCCGCTTCATTTGTTAGCAAAGTGACTGGTAAAAATAGCAAGAGTGCAGTCTCGTTTGGTACGGATGCAGGTTATTTCAGCGATGCAGGCTATTCATCGGTTGTCTGTGGTCCAGGTTCGATTACCAGGGCGCATGCACCTGACGAATTCATAACGCTTCAAGAGTTATCTATAGGTTTGTCATTCTTAAACAAAATATCAGTTCAAATGTCGAGTTAACTTAATTTGTGCTGGGTCTCATAAGGGACGCAAATTTAGCTGGTGACTCTTATATCCAAACGAATGGTATAGAGTAACCAAGACTTACTTGAACATTTAAAGCATTTAAAAGTTTATAAAATGAAGTGGTTGTTCTCCGGTCCATTGGTGTTCAGCCAGCGTATTGATTCGTACGATTTGTTTTGTTTCTAATATTAAGGGTTTGTGACCTCCAGAGGCTTCGGAGCTTTTCTGAGCCGAACCATAAGTGGTGGGTGGCCATGGGTGCATGCTTTTTAGTCCGTCATAGGTCTGCAAAGGGTTTCTTTGCGCCTAACGCTTGCAATGCTACGGTTAATCCCGATAGCAAAATGAAAAATATTCCAACCATGCTGATGGAGTCTGGAAAATCATTGAAAATTAATTTCCCCCAAAATAATGCAAAAACTAGATACATAAAATCTAATGGAGCGAGCCAACTCCCTTCTGATGTCTGGTAGGCTCTAACAAGACAGAGATTACCCGACAGATTGAAAATAGAAGCAACAAACGCGAAAATTAAAACTGATACTGTAATTTCTGGCCAACCAACCGCTATGAAGGGCATAAACTCTTTGATAAGGCTATCGTCCGTGAAAGTATCGACCGCGAATGCACCTATAATTCCAGATAAAAAAAACCCAACGGCTGCTGCTGCATTCATTGCAAGGGCACTTTCTGAGTAACAAAACTTTCTTAAAATAATTAAATTGCACGCATAAAAAAAGCCAGCGAGAACCGGCAATAGTTGAAGTAAAGAAAAATTAGAATCCCACGGTTTTATGACTAAAGAAGCTCCTGACACGCCAAAAAACAGTGCTATAACTTTTAAATAGTTGAATTTTTCTTTTAATAAGACAAATCCAAAAATAACTACGAAGATTGGGTAGGTATATAAACCGGTAGCCATCTGAGCAAAACTAAGTGTTGGAGCGGCTGAAAAAAAGCAAAACATGCAGAGCAATAGAATCGAAGTTCTAATGGCTACCATCAACAAATTTTTTGGGACAAGCACTGAAAATTTCAATCCCATAAAAAACGGGATGAGTGAAAGAATAACAATATTTCCAAAAGACCTCAACGTCTGAAATTGCCAGAAAGAGGTAGTCTCAGACATAAATTTCACCAAAGCGTCTTGAAGTGCTAGTAAAAGCCCACCTACCATTAGCAGCAAAATCGCTTGATGTTGGAGGTTCTTTAACAAATTTAAAGCCATTCAAAAAGTTATACTTATTTCACGATATCAGCTTTCAATTATTTTTCTAACTCAATTTAACAGAAAGTTGTTAGACGAAGTGGCTTTAGACATTTGGATAGAGCTCAGGAAAACTCATTTTGATAACAATTGTGATTCAGATTGAATTTATTGTAGAATTCTCCTACATCTAATCGGTAATTAGAGCAAGTGTGAAATAAAAACAACTGTTGGTCAAATGGGAAAAGATATCGAAAGGAAAATTGCTGTTATTTTTGTGACTGACGTTGTTGGTTTTAGCAAATTGATGGAACAGAATGAGGATGAAACCCTACGAAGCTTTCGTCTCTGTCGAGCGATGTTAGATGATCTTTTTAAGGAACACGGAGGTCGAATTTTCAATACTGCTGGAGACTCCGTGTTGGCTGAGTTCACAAGCGCTGTTTCCGCTGTAATATGTGCTAAGGATTTCCAAAAACTCATAAAAGATAGAAATTCAAATTTCTCTGAGAATATAGTTATGCAGTTTCGCATTGGCATAAACATGGGTGATGTGATTGTTGAAGAAGAAAACCTTTACGGTGATGGAGTAAATGTAGCCGCGCGGTTGGAGGCTCTTTGTCAGCCAGGAGGGGTTTGTTTGTCGAAGAGTATAATGGATTTTGTGAACAAAAAAGTTGATATGGAATTTCATGATCTTGGTGATCAAAAGGTAAAGAATACGATGTTACACGCCTTTGACCTGGTGGATTCTGACCTTAAAAAGCGAGACTTAAAGCAAAATCAGGTGAACGCAGATAAAGAAGTGAGCAAACCTCCAACTATTGCTGTGCTGCCTTTTGCTAATTTGAGTAATGACCCAGAACAAGATTATTTTGCTGAAGGTATTACCGAGGATATCATCTCACATTTATCTCAGTGGAAAACTTTCCCCGTAATTTCGAGCAATTCTGTTATGATATTTAAAGGCTCAAATGAACCAACGAAACGAATTGCAGAGAAGCTTGGTGCTCGTTATCTCGTTGTTGGAAGTGTTCGGAAGGGCGGAAACAAAGTTCGAATAAATGCCAAACTTATCAATGCTGATGAAGATACGCAAATCTGGTCGCAGAACTGGGACCGGTCTCTCGAAGATATTTTTGAAATACAAGATGAGGTGTCACAAAAGGTAGCGGTTTTCGTTTCCCCGGCACTTAGAGCAAGTGAATTGAAACGACTGAGTGATAAAAAAAATGTAAATCTAAGCTCCTGGGACCAGTTTCTACAAGGTCTGTCGCTGTTCAACCGCTCAAGAACAGCCCAAAGTTTGGAAAGTCAGTTTGAATTAAAGCGTAAAGCTTTATCTTGTTGTGAGAAGGCTATTGAACTTGATGCTAATTTCAGCGAGCCCCACATAATTATATGTGCTTGTATGGTAGAATTTATGTTTGTCCCACAATTATCATCTGAAAGAAATGAAAATGAAGAAAAATTTCAAAAACACGCTGAAAAAGGTTACGATATCGATCCCAATAATCCTGACGCAATATTCTTCAAAGGTTTTTCATTTTACATGAAGCAAGATCTGGGCCGAGTACGAGAACTTATTTCAAAGGCATTAAATATAAACCCCAATCATCCTAGATCTCTTGAAATGCAGTCAATACAATGTCAGCAAGAGGGTAAATTTGATGAGGCTATTGAATGCATTAAGAAAGTTATGGAAGTTGACCCAGCATCCAGGACTGAATCGGAGAGTTGGTTAGTTTTTTGTTATATTAGTAAAAACGACTGGAGCAATGCGTTGATCTCAATTGATAGATGCATCGAAGATACACCTCATGACAGATATTTTGGCTTTAAAGCCGCAGTATTAGCACTTGATGATCAAATTGAAGAAAGTCAGGTTTGGCTTGCCAAATTTCAAAATGAGAGGCCAGAAATTAAAACACTAACAGATTACAAAAAGGTGGTGCCCGAAATGAGTGAGTCATTACGAAATAATTTAGTAGAGGGAATGAAATTAGCGGGACTACAAGACTAACTTGTTACGATATTTGTTGATCGTAGGTTAGTATTTTAATGCGAGCTTTGCGCCAAGCCTCCAACCTTTGCTAAGGATTGTTCTGATCCAACTTTTCCACATACTACGGAACCTAAAGATTTGATATGTATTTTGTGTCTTTGTTTTTCGGCAGCCTCCAATAGCCAAGAACCAAATCCACCATCGGTCAGGTGATCTTCGCAGGTGAATACTTTCTCATAGTTTGTTAGCTGGGCCGATTGATTTCTTTTGTGATTAGCTCCCCACAATGGCAATGTATAAACACTGTCAACGACCTCTGCGTCAAACATAGCCTGTGCATACTGTAAAGCTGCGCCGGTTGATAGGACACATTTTTTATTTTGTTTATAGCTGCGTGCCGTAATTTTTTGCCAAACTCCCGGTTCAAGTTGATTTTGTGGTTTGGTAAAATCATTTTTAGGTGCATTTCCTAGTCTTAAAAATGACGGTTGGGGGTTTTCGATTAGATAATCCATACAAAGACCAGTTTCTGTAACATCACCGGGCGAGGCAATAAGCATATTGGGGAAACTTCTCATTAATGCGTAATCTTGCACCGCATGGTGGGAGTACCCAGCGGGGCCATATGCCACCCCTCCACCGACTGATACCACTGTCACTGGAAGTTTGTGATAGGCTATGTCATTTCTTATTTGCTCTGCGCACCTAAATGTAGGGAAATTAGCAATCGAATATGTGAACACATGGTAGCCTTCGGATGCAAGCCCAGCAGCTAAGCCAGTCATATTTTGCTCCGCGATACCTGCATTGAAAAATCTTCTTGGGAACAAACTACTAAATTTTTCAACAACGGAATATCCCAAATCACCGACAATTAAAACGATCTTTGGATTGCTCTGTGCTGCTGAAACCAGTTTTTCAATGAAACAATTACGCATTTTCTACTTCCAGTAGAGCTTTTTTAAGTTCTTTCATAGAGGGACTCCGATAATGCCATTCGACCCTATCCTCCATGAAAGAAACCCCTTTACCTTTTACAGTTTTGGCGAGAACCATTAATGGTTTTCTAGTATTTTCTTGGGGCATTGATAGTACCTTATGCAAAGCATTGTGATCATGGCCATCTACAATTTTAACCTGCCAACCAAAAGCTTCCAGTTTTTCAGATAATGGCTCAATACCGATAGATTGGTCTACTGTTGTAAGACTTTGAAGATTGTTATAATCAACAATTGCGACTAAAGAGGTCAAGTTGTGATGAGACGCAAACAAAATCGCTTCCCAATTGGAACCCTCTTGCAATTCTCCGTCGCTCAGAAGTACAAAGGTCCGCCATTTTTCTTGTTTTATTTTTGAAGCTATCACTTTTCCTACTCCAAATGGTAGACCATGGCCCAGCGAGCCAGTGGAAAACTCAACCCCAGGTACTTCATGACTTGCGTGGCCCATAAAAATCGAATTATCCTGACAAAAACTTTCTAATATGCTTTCTTTGAAATATCCTATGTGACCCAGGGTTGAGTACAGTGCCACGCAGGCGTGCCCTTTACTAAGAATAAATCGATCACGCTTTTGATAGTTTTGATTATTTGGTTTGTAACGCAAGATCCTTCCATATAGAACTGCAAGAATGTCCGCTATAGATAGAGCTGAGCCTATATGCGACGAGCGTGCACTATTTACCATCCGTAAGGATGAAAGCCGAATGTTTTTTGCTAAATCCTGCGTTTTACCTTTATACATTTGATATGCTTCCTAGTTGCCTTTACTATTTCTTTCAGTAAGTCACCGTGCAAACATTTGACTTTGGCAGAAAGTAAATGCAAGTTTTGTGCAAAAACGAACTTGTTTCATGGGCCTATGAACAAACAAGAGCAACACTATGTTATTACATGATTATTATACTGGTTGTAGAGCTTATTAGAGGGCTAGGTGTCTCAACTAATTAAGTTGAAGCTACCGGCTATGTATTCGAAGTCACAAAAATGCATTCTAGGATTTTAACTCAGTAAGTTGCTTTAAGATTATTTTTTTTGGTCTATTGTTGACTTGTTAATGGACAATATTACCTACAGCAGGGCAAGTGCACATAAAAATAAATTAGCATTGTAAAATAATATATTTTTAAGCTTATAAACGATTAAATAAAAAAAATGAGATCAAGGCTCCTTTAGAAGAACATTTAGCACAAGAATTTTGGAGTAGGTTATGGACGACATCGCCATTCATTGGTTTAGAAATGATTTACGTCTTTCTGACAACCC
>MDSW01033736.1_pt1 | contig 12349 bp, 14 predicted proteins | sample 811171 | NCBI WGS metagenome assembly MDSW01 (sample SAMN05326641, study PRJNA326480) | marine metagenome | isolation source: seawater | place: Atlantic Ocean: North West | collected 2012
TCCTGCGGCAAAGCTACGCTCATTTTGACTGGATTTTTTCTTAGCGGCTGTGCCGTTATCCTGATTTTCTTGTTGTGTCATATTGCTCAAGCCACCTGTGCTGCAGGTAAATTTGATAGTTTTGGATCAACCAAAGCTCTTTCCATTTGGTAAAGCTTTTTATATAGCCCTTCTTGAGCCAGAAGATCGTTATGGTTGCCTGTCTGAACAACCTTGCCTTTATCCATTACTAGTATAAGATCAGAGTTTACAATTTTAGAAACATAGTTTGAAATTACAATCAGGGTTCTTCCTCGATTTATATCTTCCATCTTTTCTCTAAAAGCTAGCTCACTTTCCATATCAAAGCCGGCCACGGCATCATCAAGAATTAGGATCTTTGGGTTGCGAATCAACGCCCTGGCAATTGCTATTTTTTGACGAATTGCTTCGGTTAGATTTAAACCACCCTCATCAAGAACAGTTTCATAACCATCAGGCATTTGTTCAATATCTTCATGTAAACCTACCATCTTGGAAGCCCATAGAACTCTCGCCATCGCAGATGTCGGCGAAGGCCTCAAAATGTTTTCTCGAATTGTTGCTTTAAAAAAACTGGTGTCCTGACTTACTGCCGAAACATTTATTCTAAGATGGCCTAAATCTAATGAGCGAATGTCTTGATCGTCGATTGTAACCGTACCTTCATCAGCCTTTAACAGACCTTGAATATGGCGGGCTAGTGTACTTTGACCAGATCCAGATTGCCCAACAATACCAACCCGCTGCCTAGCTTGTATTTTAAAAGAAACTTTATCTAATGCTAGTGGGCCGTCTTCATATTGAAAACTAACATCCTTAAACTCAATGCCCCCAAAAATATCTGTAACTAATCCTTGGCGAACAGTTTCACCACGAGAGTTCATAACACCACTCAATGAGCCTACTGCATTTTTTACTTTTTCTACATCAGCAGCCAATCCGGCAAGCTGCACAAGAGGCCCAGTTACTTTTCCCGCCATCATGTTTACACCAATCAAAACACCAGCGCTCAAATCACCAGAGAAAACTAACAAACAACCTAATGATATTACAGCAACAGTCATAAGTTGCTGGAGAGTAGCGCTAATTTGAGAGGTAATAGCATTTAGCTTGCCGAGTTCTAGGTTGGCAACAACATGCCCCGCAATGGCTCCTTCCCATGCTTGCTTTTGTGCTGGTTCTAACGCAAGAGACTTTATTGTCTCTATTCCAGAAAGTGAATCTGTTAAAATAGATTGTTTGTTTCCCTCTGCTTGCGCAGCATTTATCATTTTAGATTTAGTGACCTTTGCACCGATATAGTTGTTTATAGAAATCAGTATAGAAAAAGTAATAACTATTGCACATAACATAGGGCTATATAGAATTAGTATAGGAATAAACACTAATAAAGCTGTAGAATCGAGAATAACTGCAAAAAACTTTCCTGTTAAAACTTGACGAAGTGTATTTGTTTGCTGAACTGTGCTAGCAACATTTGCTACGGGCTGTTTTTTAAAGAAGCTCAAGGGAAGATTGAGTAGCTTATTAAAAACATCAGCACTTAATCGGACATCTACCTTGCTAGTTGCAAACAATATAATGTATTGCCTCAACGCTGATAGGATCCCGTTGAATACGTAAGCAATAATAACGCCGGCGGCTATAACAGCTAGAGTAGAGGTTGATTGGTAGTTTACAACCTTATCAAGGACAATCATTATAAAAATAGCCGGCAATACAGCGAAGGCATGAAGAACAAAAGCTATAAAAACTAATTGGCCTAATAGGGCCTTCTGCTTAAGAAAGCGCGCAGTGATCCACCCAAAAGAAAAAGGCTGGTCTTCATCTGTTAATCTATATTCTCTCTTAATAAGTACAAGAGAGCCATCCCATTGTGCAAGAAAACTATCCTTATTTACAACTTCAACTTCTGGTTTTGTGGCCAAGGTATTTATAACAAGGACATGCTCATCTTCGCTATCATCATCAGATCCGGGTCGATAACCAGTTACTATTACACTTTGACCACTATTCAATCGGGCAATAATTGGAAAAGCATCTTTAAGTTTTGTAAAATCTTCCCATGCAAATTTGGCCTGTCGGGCCTTGAGACCATTTTCACTTGCTATTTGCACTAAAAGTGCGTCACTTGCCTCCTCTTCTCCTATACCATAATCATGTTCAAGGAGCTCTTGGCTTAATTCTACACCATGTTGACGTGATATTAAAACCAAGCTTTTAATGGCTGATTGCATTTCCTTAACACCCTGTATTGAAGGTAAAATGATAGAAAAATTAAATAAACATATTAAAAAAATTAAATTTAAAAGAGATCACAATGTTTAAAGCCAATTTATTCATATAAAGCAAGTAACTGAACAAGAAAAAGATTCGCATTTTCCATTTTTTTATTTTTCAATCATTCTTCCAAGATCCCTTCCGCTAAAAATATGAACATGGAAATGGGGCACCTCTTGATGAGCATCTCTACCTGCATTTGAGAGTATTCTGTACCCATCTTGAACAGAGCCTTGATCACGTGCCACTTTTCCAACCGCGCGAATAAAACCAACAATTTCCTTATCTGTAGCATTTTTTGAAAATTCGTCCATAGATTTATATGGTCCCTTAGGTATAACCAAAATATGAAGGGGCGCTTGAGGATTAATATCTTTAAAGGCCAATGAAGTATTATTCTCAAATACTTTTTCACAAGGAATTTCCCCACGTAATATTTTAGCAAATATATTTTCTGGGTCATAGTTCATTTTAAAGAAGTTTCCTAATAGCTTAACGTAATTTTTTTTCCTCAACCCCGGAAAACTTCGTACGACGTTCCAGTTCCTCAAAGACGGAATAAGGATTTATATTTTGTTCTGCCCATAATACCATCAAATGGTATAAAAGGTCGGCGCTTTCTGATATAACTTTTTCTGGCGTTTCACAAACAGCTGCTAAAACCACTTCGGTAGACTCTTCTCCAATTTTTTGGACTATGTGTTGAAGACCTTTATCAAATAGCTGCGCTGTGTATGAGTTATCTGTATTTTTTCCTTTACGACTTTTAATTGTGTCATACAAAGAATTCATTATATGTTGAAGATTTTCTTCTTTATTCATGAAATTTACTCTTTCAATATTTGCCTCGCTTCACCTAACCAATAAACCTGCAGCTTTCATATAAGATTTAGCCTCAGAAATAGTATAAAGGCCAAAATGAAATATTGATGCTGCAAGAACAGCGGATGCGTGGCCTTCGCTTACTCCTTCAACCAAATCATCTAAGCTACCAACACCGCCGGAAGCTATTACTGGGACGGAAACAGCATCGGAAACAGCACGGGTTAGGCCAATATTAAATCCTTTCTTAGTGCCATCACGATCCATCGATGTAAGCAATATTTCACCAGCACCCAATGCCGCCATGTGTTTAGACCATTCTATAGCTTCAATTCCCGTAGCTTCGCGTCCACCGTGAGTGAATATTTCATAATTGTTGGCACCTTTAGACTTAGCATCTACTGAAACAACAATACACTGGCTACCAAATTTTTCGGCTGCCTTTGCAACAAATTCTGGATTTTTCACCGACTCAGTATTGATAGAGACTTTATCGGCTCCAGCAAGAAGTAATTTACGAATATCATCTAGCGTGCGAACACCTCCACCAACTGTTAATGGCATAAAGCAATTTTCAGCTGTTTTTGTAACCACATCATAAATAGTTTCACGATTTTGTGAACTAGCCGTAATATCAAGAAAACAAAGTTCATCTGCGCCTGCTTTGTCATAGACTTTCGCTTGTTCAACAGGATCGCCAGCATCAACTAAGTCTATAAAGTTAACTCCTTTTACAACACGACCAGCCTCAACATCCAGACAAGGTATTATTCTGACCTTTAACATTCTTTTTGCCTTTAATCTTTATGCTGCAAGAAAATGCAACGCATAGGTCAAATCAATTTTTTTATCGTATATAGCCCTACCGCTAATAACGCCCTCTAATAAACCGTCTCCAGCTTTCTTTAAATCTTCTAGATCAGACATCGAAGAAACGCCCCCAGAAGCAATGATTGGTATAGAAATTTCTCTTGCCATTTCTAAAGTGGCTTCTAGATTGAGGCCATCCATCGCACCATCTCGAACAATATCAGTATAAACTATAGCGGAGACACCGCAGTCTTCAAACTTTCTCCCTAAATCCACCGCTGTGATTTTTGATTCTTCCGTCCAACCTTCTACTGCAACAAATCCATCTCTTGCATCGATACCAACTACAATTTTACCTGGATGATCTTTACAGGCCTTTTTTACTAAATCTGGATTTTTTAGAGCAGAAGTTCCTAATATTACTCTCTCAATGCCATGGTCCAGCCAAAAGTCTATTGTTTCTTTTCTTCGAATACCTCCACCTAGTTGAATTGGTATTCTAAGCACTTCAATAATGCTTTTAACTGCTTTAGCATTTTTAGGCTCACCAGAGACAGCACCATTTAAATCAACTACATGGATCCAACTAGCTCCTAATTCAGCGAATTTTTGAGCCTGTGCCGATGGATCTTCGTTAAAAACGGTGGCCTTTTTCATGTCACCTTGAATAAGACGCACACATTTTCCATCTTTTATATCTATTGCAGGAAAGAGTATCATTTAAACTTTCCAATTAAGAAAGTTAGATATTAGGCGAAGGCCGTTAATTTGACTTTTTTCAGGGTGAAATTGTGTTCCAACAAAGTTTTCACGACCAATTATTGCTGTAAATGTTCCCCCATATTCAATAGTAGCAATTACATCAGAGAGCTCATCAGGTTTAAAAATATAAGAGTGAACAAAGTAAAAATGTGGATCATTTGCTATATTTTTTAACAATGGATGCCCTGGATCATTAACAGTTAAATTATTCCAGCCCATATGTGGAATTTTCAACTTAGGTTCTGAGGGTTCTATTTCAACTACTTCTCCTGGTATCCAGCCTAATCCCTTGGTAATTTTATGTTCACGGCCTATGGTGGCCATCAATTGCATACCTACACAAATACCAAGAAAAGGTATTTTTTTTATAAGTACGTGTTCCTTTAATTCTTCTTCCATACCATCTAAGCTAGAAAGGCCATTTCGGCAATCAGCGTATGCTCCTACACCTGGTAGGACTATATGTTTAGCAAGCTTTAAATCTGAAGAATTGTTTGTAACAATTACTTTAGATCTCAAACCTGCTAGTTCTGCACCTAATTCAAATGCCTTAATAGCTGAGAGAAGGTTGCTTGATCCATAATCAATGATAACTACTGTCATTTGATTAATTCATCAGAATAAATTGGAAAATCATTTAAAAACTGTCTATACGCCTGTTCTTTGTTTTTTTCTATTACAATTGCAAAAAGTTCAAAGCCGTCTTTAGAGAGCTTTAGCTGTAATAAATCATTTGCCAAAAATCCAAAGATTATGGACACTCCTATAGTTACGAATCCCTGGCTTAGCTGATCAAGATTAACAACCTGAAATAATATGTAAAAAGTAACCTGAATAAGTATATAAATACCCATTGCCAACCAAAGACGATGATAACAAGCCCATATAATTGATAAAAAGAAGGCTGGCCATGAAAAACCCTCTTTTATAACAGACACATCTCTCTCAAAATCAAGCCCATGACGTCGTAAATGGATTGTATAAAAATTCATTTTCATTATTTTGAAATAGCAATAAACAGCTCTACAAAGAACCGCCTAAAACCCCTTTAGTTGATGGCACAGCATCACTTTTTCGAGGATCAATTTCAATTGCCTGTCGTAACGATCTTGCAAGGCCCTTAAAACAAGATTCAACTATGTGGTGATTATTTTCACCATATATATTTTCAATATGCAAAGTAATCCCCGCTGATTGCGCGAATGCCTGAAACCACTCTTTAAATAGTTCGGTATCCATCTCACCTAATTTTGGCCTAGAAAAACTTACACGCCAAATTAAATAAGGACGATTTGAAACATCAAGTGTTATTCTACTCAACGTTTCATCCATAGGAATTAAGGCTTGTCCATATCTAATAATTCCAGAACGATCACCCAATGCCTCAGCTACAGCTTCACCGATTGCAATACCTGTATCTTCAGTAGTATGATGATAATCAATATGAAGGTCACCTTTAGCTTGAACATTCAAGTCAATGAGGCTGTGCCTTGAAAGTTGTTCTAGCATGTGGTCTAAAAAGCCAATGCCTGTATCAACAGTATATTCTCCGCTCCCATCTAAATTGACTGATACGCTGATTTCAGTCTCCTTGGTGCGGCGCTCAATCGTCGCAGTACGCATTTCTTTATCTCCTAAAAGGATGGGAGTTATAGGTTTTAAATAGATCGAGTCATTTTCAAGTAAGTCTAGTGGTTGACAGTCAAGACCAACGGAAAGACGATACATCCAATCTTGGGTTAATTTTCGGCGACCAGCTTCAAGGTGTCCTACTTGTTGTGCAGTCGTACCTATTTTTTGTGCCAAGTTTGTTTGACTCAGACCTATTTGTTTTCTTAATAACCTTATATTATTCATTTCTAATATATTAAACATATTGTTTAAAAAAAATAAACAAAATGTTTTAAATTGTTGTGTTGTCAGTGGTTTCTAAAAATAGTATTTCAACAGTCTAATTAGTAGCATCATGAAGAGTGTAGCGCTAGCTCAGATGACTTTAAGGGAGAAGATTCTTATAACTCATGGATCAATCTAATATATTGTGACACCATAGATCTTAATTAAAGTAATAGAATTTCTATATCTTTTTTATAGTTCTGGCCCGTCTCAAAATATACCCTTTAAATTTCCTGTAGGATTTTTTTATATGAAACAAACAAACGAGCCAAGTTGGCACGGCACGACAATCTTAAGTGTTCGAAAAAATAATAAAGTTGTAATTGCTGGTGATGGACAAGTAAGCCTTGGTGATACTGTTATTAAGGCAAATGCATTAAAAGTTCGTCGTTTAGGTACAGGTAGTGTTATAGGGGGTTTTGCTGGAGCAACTGCTGACGCCTTCACACTCTTTGAGAGACTAGAGGCAAAGCTTGAGCAATACCCTAGCCAACTTACACGAGCCGCTGTTGAGATGGCTAAAGACTGGCGTACGGACCGCTACTTAAGAAGACTTGAAGCTATGATGGCTGTTGCTGACAAAAATGTCTCGCTTGTTTTAACTGGAACAGGAGATGTGCTTGAGCCCGAAGATGGTTTGATTGGGATTGGATCAGGAGGAAATTATGCATTAGCTGCAGCTCGGGCTTTAATTCATCAAAAAAATCTCAAGGCTGAAGAAATTGCTAGAACAGCTATGGCCGTCGCTGCTGGCATTTGTGTTTATACTAATGAAAATATCACTGTTGAATCATTATGAATAAATCTGATCAAAGCTTTACGCCACGCGAAATTGTTTCTGAACTTGATCGTTTCATTGTTGGCCAAGATGCAGCCAAACGTGCTGTTGCAATTGCGCTTCGAAACCGCTGGCGTCGTCAACAATTAGATGAAGTCATGCGTGAGGAGGTATTACCTAAAAATATATTAATGATTGGACCAACTGGTGTTGGTAAAACTGAAATCGCTCGAAGACTCGCTAAATTAGCTGAAGCACCTTTTATAAAAGTTGAAGCAACAAAATTTACTGAGGTCGGATATGTAGGACGAGATGTCGAGCAAATCATTCGTGATTTAGTAGAGTTTGCCATTCATATGACGCGTGAACGATTAAGAAAACAGGTTACTGCTAAAGCCGAGCTGCAAGCTGAAGATCGTGTAATAGAAGCGCTGGTTGGCGAAGGGGCCTCTGAAAGTACACGACAAAAGTTTCGTAAAATGCTTCGTGAGGGCGAGCTTAGTGAAAAAGAAATTGAAATTACAGTCGATGATACTTCTGGTACTGGAATGCCAACATTTGATATTCCGGGTATGCCCGGGGCTCAAATGGGAATGCTTAACATTGGTGATATTATGGGTAAAGCCTTTAGTACACCTAAAAAAACAAAGCGTGTAAAGGTTGCGGACTCTTATGAAATTTTAATTAATGACGAAGCCGATAGTTTGCTAGATGAAGATCAAATCATACGTGATGCTATAGGTGCAGTTGAAAATAATGGCATAGTGTTTCTTGATGAAATTGATAAGATTACTGCTAAATCCGATCGATCAGGGGCAGATGTTAGCCGTGAAGGTGTTCAGCGCGACCTTCTGCCTCTAATTGAGGGGACAACAGTGTCAACTAAATACGGGACGGTTCAAACAGATCATATTTTGTTTATAGCCTCTGGCGCTTTTCATGTGTCTAAGCCATCCGATATGCTACCAGAATTACAAGGACGGCTTCCCATTCGAGTAGAATTAAATGCTCTTAGCCGAAATGACCTTGTTAGAATTTTGACTGAACCAGAGGCTAGTCTAATAAAACAATATACTGCTCTATTGGGGGTTGAGGACGTAACGCTTGAATTCTTATCTGGTTCTATAGATGAAATTGCAGACATTGCTGTTGAAATTAATACTGGTGTTGAAAATATTGGTGCTAGGCGATTACACACAGTAATGGAAAAGCTTCTTGAAGATGTAAGTTTTGCAGCATCTGAAAAGGGAGGCGAAACAATTTCCGTGGATGCTAAAAAAGTTCGTGAGCTTGTGGGAAGCCTAGCAAAAGATGCTGATTTAAGAAAATTTATCCTTTAAATACTTATTTTATATCAATACTTAGGCCCACCACGTTCTTTACTACCAATGCGCCCATGGATCTCATGTATGACCCAATCTATAGTATCATCATCCATTTTATGAATGTTTTTGGACAAAACATTAGCCAATTTAGTTGCTGATGGGCTCAAGCCAGAAGTATCAACAACAACACGAGGAGCAGACAGTGCGGCCAATTCTTGTAGCTCCTCAACCTGATCCCATGTAAGATCAAAATAACCACTAATCTGTTGAATCAAGCCAGGACCCGGTCGACCTCTGTGGCCATGTTCAAGGGCGGAGAAATAGGCTGAAGTAACTCCTAAATCTTTTGCCATTTGCTTAAGTGTTAGGCCGCGTTTATTTCTAAATTCTCGAATTTTTAAACCAAATAGCGTCATTTTATTCTCTTTAGCAAAACATACAGTGCACCTTCACCCCCATCTTTTGGAGCAGCATAAGAAAAGGCCCTTATCATTTGCTGATTATTGCCTTCATTTAACCACTTAGGAACAGAAGCGCGAAGAACACCCCTACCACCAACACCTTTTCCTGTAATAACTAATACAGAGCGCAGGCCCTCAGTCCTAGAATTATATAAAAAATTACTAAGAACTTGATATGCTTCATCCTGAGTTAAACCGTGTAAGTCAATACTTGCTTCAATTTTAATTTTTCCTCGCCGTAATTTTTGTTGAGTTGCTCGATCTAAACTAGGCGCAGAACCGTGTGAAAATTCTGTATCAACAGGCTTAAGGAAAACCTCCTTTATAGGTGGCGCCTGCTTATTTTGTTTGTTACGCTCCACTCGATTTAGGGCAGCCTCTATGCGACTCTCAGGAATAGTAAGTGGCTCAACATCGCTGATAACATTTTTCCATAGATCTTTTTCCTCTTTACTGAGAATTCGTTTTTTCCCGTCCAAAGAGGAATAATTTTTATCTGATCGTCTATTCATCAATAATCACAATATGCAATTGCTGCGGACCGTGAGCACCTAATAAAAGAGTTTGCTCAATATCCGCGGTACTTGAAGGGCCTGTTATCCAATTAACAGTCCGGGGCAAAAAACCAAAATTAGTGTCTTCTCTTTTTTGACTGCGAAGACGAGCCCATACTTGTTCATAATTGCTAACAATTTTTGAAGAATTGACTAAACATATATGATTTCTTGGAAGAAAGTTTAGGGTTGTTGGGCTTTGTTGCCCAGAAATAACCACCAAGGTTCCCGTTTCAGCAACGGCGGCAAAAGCAATACTAACACAAGTATCTTCAGTGCCATCGGCTCGCCCCTCTTCAGCCTTAAGAAGTTTTTGATTAGACCAAGGAATTACTTTTTCTGAAATTTCCGGGGAAACTTTTAGAGTCATTGGCAAATTATTTTTAGCTAGAAATCGAACTATTTCCCCAGGCACTCCTTTTATACAGGAAACGCGAGCAACGGTAGAATTAACCCTTTCGGCTTCACGAATAAATAAATCAATTCTTGCTTTTTGGCCTAGGTTTCCTCTAGCTGGAATCAAATTTACAGGATGGACCGCTAGGCGGTTTAAAACCTCTGAAAAACTCCTTTTAAAATGACTAGAATTACTTTCAACATTCTTTGAAATTGCCGCACAAACATTTGCTAGTATATCAGTACGTGCATCACTCATAAGCGCTTCCCCAAATTCCAATTGGTAACAAAAGTACCGCCCTCCGGTGCAGGAAAATCACGGGTTTGTGTCCAACCTCTAGCAAACGGTATTTGCCTAAATCTACCTCTATTTCTTCCCAGGTAAGCCAAAATAGCAATTACAGGTGAGAACGCAAATCTATATAGAATTGGGTGCATAGCCAGAAAAGACCAACTTTTAAGTAGGTTTCTACCTATTGTATATTGTTTTTGTTCTTCAAATTCCCGTTTGCGCCATGAACGCAGCATACGGGGCAACGGAATTCTTACTGGACAGACCTCTTCACATTTACCACATAAAGTCGAGGCATGAGGCAAATGTTGGGATTTTTTTATGCCTATCAAGCCAGGAACTAAAGCTGCTCCAATTGGACCAGAATAAACCCAGCCGTATGCGTGGCCGCCTATAGCTTTATATACTGGACAGTGATTCAAACAAGCTCCACAGCGGATGCACATTAACAAGTCATGAAACTCTCCCTCTAATAATTTACTACGTCCGTTATCGATCAAAACTACATGAAATTTTTCCGGACCATCAAGGTCGTTTGGTCGTTTCGGGCCCGTACAAAAAGTTGTATAAACAGACATGTCTTGGCCTGTTGCCGAACGTGCTAATACCCTCAATATCGTTGATGCATCCTCTAAAGTAGGAACAACTTTTTCTATACTTGCAATAGCAATATGTGTTTTTGGAAGAGAATGGGTGAGATCAGCATTACCCTCATTAGTAACTAAAACAATTGAGCCAGTTTCAGCTATCAACATGTTCGCGCCGGTAAGCCCTACATCTGCGCAAATAAATTTTTGTCTTAGTTCATCTCGAGCCTCTTCTAAAAGCACCCGTGGTTCTTTTAGTAACCGGTCTGAGGCAAGGTGTGAATGATTTTCACGAAATGTATCCGCCACCTGATCCAAGGAAAGATGTATCGCAGGGGCGATAATATGACTAGGTCGTTCTTTTCTAAGTTGAATAATATATTCACCTAAATCCGTTTCGATTGGCCTTATCCCATGATGTTCCAAATGTTCATTTATTCCAATTTCTTCGCCAATCATAGATTTACTTTTGGTTATAGTTTGCGCTCCAACATCACGACTAATCCGTAGAATAGTTGAACGGGCCTCAGCAGCAGACCGGCACCAATGTACTTCTCCTCCAGATTCTATTACTTGAGCCTCAAATTTCTCTAAGTAAAAGTCTAAATTATTTAATACATGAGATTTTATATCACGCGCCTGGTCTCGCAAGAGTTCAAATTCAGGAAGGCGCTCAGATGCTTTTTTCTGTTTCGCAGGAAACCCCTCTGATAACTTCGATAGTGCAGAGCGCAAATTTTTATCAGCAATCGCTAGTCGAGAATTTTCTTTGAAATTTTCCGTTGTGGTTTCCATAGCCTATCTTATTTCACGATTCATTCGCCTATTGGGGGCCCATCAGTCATATTTGCAAGGACCTCGGAAATATGACGAACTTGAATTGAAGATCCTCGCCGCTTTAACCTTCCGGCTATATTAATTAAGCAACCTAAATCATTAGCCAAAAGCGTATCGGCACCAGTAGCTATGATATCATCAACTTTAACATTTACCATATGACTAGAAATTTCGGAATATTTAATACAAAACAGCCCGCCAAAGCCACAACAAGTCTCTGTTTCAAGCCCTTCCTTGAGAATTGTGCCACTTATTTCTTTAATTAATTTTCGGGGTTGATTTTGAACTTGAATTTCACGCAAACTTGAACAGCTATCATGGTAGGTAACTATGCCTTTGTATTTAGCGGTTACATCATTGAGTTCTAAAATATCTACCAAAAAAGCAACTAACTCATAAGTTTTCTCAGCCAGTATCTTGGCATTATGATACCATTCTGGATCACTTTTAAAAAGTTCGGGATAATGATTTTTAATCATACCAACACAGGAGCCTGATGGCGCAACGACATGATCAAAATCTTTAAAA
>MDSW01074483.1_pt1 | contig 12349 bp, 10 predicted proteins | sample 811171 | NCBI WGS metagenome assembly MDSW01 (sample SAMN05326641, study PRJNA326480) | marine metagenome | isolation source: seawater | place: Atlantic Ocean: North West | collected 2012
TTAAAGGATATCTCGTAGCATTGCCACCAATGGGGTATCAGCTGGGGGCATTGGATAATTTCTCATATCAGCTATAGTTACCCAAGCTAATTCTTGTCCTTCAATCGGATGAGGTATACCTTCCCAAACTCGGCAAACAAATAGAGGCATAAGTAAATGAAATTCATCATATCTGTGACTAGCAAATGCAATAGGAGCCAAACAACTCTCTTTAGTATCAATACCTAATTCTTCTTTTAATTCTCTAATTAAAGCTTCCTCAGGAGTTTCCCCTAGATTAATTTTTCCCCCAGGAAACTCCCACAGACCAGGCATTGGTTTATCTATCGGCCTTCTACCTAATAATATACGATCAACAGAATCAATTAAAGCAACAGCGCTAACTAGTAAGAGAGGAGGACTTGGTTCACCCAAAGCTTAGCTCCTATAATCAGCATTTATTGTTATATAGCCATGAGTTAAATCACACGTCCAAACTGACGCTCGTCCACTTCCAACACCAACATCAACGCTTATTGTAATATCTCTTTTTTTCATATAATTTGCTAATAACAATTCATCATATTCTTTCACCCGTCGACCATCTTTTGTAATTGTATTTCCTCCAATATCAATCGAAAGCTTATCTCGACTAGCTTTTTCGCCAGCTTTACCTACAGCCATAACTATACGCCCCCAATTAGGGTCTTCACCAGCTACTGCAGTTTTTACTAACGGTGAATTAGCAATGGCAAGGCCTATAACTCTTGCTGCCCTCTTTGACTCAGCTCCAGAAACAATAATATTTATGAATTTCTGAGCTCCTTCACCATCACGCACTATTTGTTGAGCCAGGTCTATACAAACTTCCTCTAAAGCTCTGTAAAAATCAGCAACAATTAAATCACTGGCCCGCTTAACTATCGGTTGTCCAATTACTTGTCCGGTTGCACTGAGTAAAACTGTATCAGATGTTGAAGTATCACCATCAACCGTTATAGAATTAAATGAATTTTTAGTCGCTTTAAATAAAAGTTTTTGTAAAACCTGACTAGGAAGACGTGCATTAGTAAATATGAAGCCAAGCATAGTTGCCATATCAGGCGCTATCATACCTGAACCCTTAGCAAAACCGGAAATAACCACCTCAGCATTTCCAATTCTAGCTAATCGAGATGCAGCTTTTGGAAAAGTATCTGTGGTCATTATTGATTCAGCTGCTGTCTTCCATGCTCTTATACCCAACCCACGCCGAATTGAAGCTAAATTATCAGCTATTGAAAATGGGGGTAAAGGCTCACCAATGACACCTGTAGAGGCTATATATATTTCTTTTGGGCTGCAGCCTATTAGTTGTACTGCTTTATTTACAGTGTTTTTAACAACTATTTCACCATCAGCACCTGTGAACGCATTAGCATTACCTGAGTTAACTATAATAGCTCTAGCTTTTCCATGCGGTAATATATGTTTGCACCAATCTACAGGTGCTGAGGTACAACGTGAACGCGTGAAAACACCAGCAATTTTTGTGTTTCTAGCTAGTTCTGCAAACATCAGGTCTTTAGCGCCACTAGTCTTGAGACCTACTGCTCGACCACTTAAACGCACCCCTGGTACAGATTTAATAGGTGGAAAATTTTTAGGTGATAACGGAGAGACTGTTGAAATAAGAGACTTGCTCATAGTACTGATACCTTAAGTTATATCGGTGGTTGTTTAATTATTCATACAACCAAATGCTTGTCTCACACTTAATAAACGCAGTACCGAGGATAAAAATTTACTTATAGCTTAACTCTGCGTTTATATTGTATCAGAGCTGATTAAATCATTGACCAGCTCGCTGTCTACAAGATATTTGAACTATTAAATATCCAGCAATAATTAATATATTTGGTTTAACCTACTAAGCTTTACTAAACACCTATTTGTAAGAGATAATTATATATTCTAGAAGTTTAGTACTTTTGATAAAAAACTTTACTTGCTAACATATAGAAGACTTAGAACTATAAATAATTTACATAGTGAATAAATAATTTCAACGTTTAACTTAAAACTAGATATATGAATTAGAAATTTATTACCCACATTAACTCTTCGATAAAGGATAATTAGATAATCTAGAGGATTTGGTTATCTTACTGCCGTTGACAGTTATCTACTTGAACCTTAGATAGGGGATATTAATTTCCATCTTTTAGGGGATATAAGGCACGCTGCTAAAAAGTGGCGGTTTTATCAATGTAAAAACACCCAAAGGAATGAATTTACAAGATGGTAGTCAATCTCGTTAAACAGATCATTGGTACGGCTAACGACCGACATCTAAAACGGCTATCAAAGAACGTTGATGCCATAAATGCGCTTGAAGCTAGCCTTGAAGTGCTCTCTGACGAAGAACTAAGATCAAGAACCACTATGTTTCGCCAGAAAATTAAAAATGGTTCTTCAATAGATAGTTTATTAGTAGAAGCTTTTGCTACAGTAAGAGAGGCAGCAAAAAGAACCCTTGGGCAACGCCATTTCGACGCACAGCTACTAGGGGGTATGGTTCTACATAATGGTATGATTGCTGAAATGAAAACTGGAGAGGGAAAAACTCTGGTTGCAACATTAGCTGTATATTTAAATGCTCTAGAAGGATTGGGTGTGCATGTCGTAACCGTTAATGACTATTTAGCCAAACGCGATGCCGATTGGATGGGCCAGGTTTATGGTTTTCTTGGACTAAAAGTGGGCTGTATTACTAACGGGCTATCAGATGAAGAACGCATTGAGGCCTATGCAGCAGACGTGACGTACGCAACCAATAATGAACTTGGATTTGATTATTTGCGTGATAATATGAAATTTGAGCTCCAGGAAATGGTTCAAAGGGAGTTCAACTTTGCAATTGTTGATGAAGTTGACTCTATATTGATTGATGAAGCCCGAACTCCATTAATTATTTCTGGGCCAGTCGAAGATTCATCAGAAACTTACAAAAAAATAGACATCTTAATTCCAAGCCTTATCGAAGCAGACTATGAAATAGATGAAAAAGCTAGAAGCATTAATATGACTGATGATGGAGTAGAGCATGCAGAAAGCATACTAACTTCAGCAGGACTACTCGAAACAGGAACAAGTCTTTATGATATAAGCAGTGTAAGTGTTCTGCATCACATAAATCAGGCTCTACGAGCCCATAAATTATTTAATCGTGATACAGATTACATAGTAAAAAATGATCAAGTTATAATCATTGATGAGTTTACAGGTCGAATGATGGAAGGACGGCGTTACTCTGATGGGTTACACCAAGCACTAGAAGCCAAAGAAAAAGTTACGGTGCAAAATGAAAACCAAACATTAGCTTCGATCACATTCCAAAATTACTTCCGTAACTACCCTAAACTATCTGGCATGACTGGAACCGCCATGACAGAGGCAGGGGAATTCGCTGAAATATATGAACTTGATGTTATAGATATTCCAACCAATCAACCTATGGTTCGGGTAGATAAAAATGATGAGATATATCGAACACTGGATGAAAAATATGACGCTATTGTTGATCACATAGAAGATTGTCATAATCGGCAACAACCTGTTCTAGTTGGAACGGTTTCAATAGAAAAATCTGAGCAAGTAGCAGAAATACTAAAAAAGAAAAAAATTCCGCATCATGTTCTCAATGCTCGTTACCATGACCAAGAAGCCAGTATAATTGCTCAAGCCGGTGAACCAGGTGCTGTTACTATCGCTACAAACATGGCTGGTAGAGGCACTGATATTCAATTAGGGGGAAATATTGAACTTAGAGTTAGTAAAGAGCTCGCCGATATAGATGACGAAGATATATTACTAAAAAAACGTCAAGAAATAGAGTCTGATATTGCCACTAAAAGAGAACTGGTGCTAGCCGCCGGCGGTTTGCAAATTATTGGAACGGAACGCCATGAGAGCAGACGAATTGATAACCAATTAAGAGGTCGGTCAGGCCGTCAAGGAGACCCTGGCGAATCTCACTTTTTCCTTTCCCTAGAAGATGACCTGATGCGTATATTCGGGTCTGAGCGCATGGATTCCATGCTACAAAAACTTGGTCTCGAGGAGGGAGAAGCAATAGTGCATTCATGGATAGATAAGGCTCTGGAAAAAGCCCAACAAAAAGTTGAGTCACGTAACTTTGAGATTCGTAAACAACTACTGCAATACGATGACGTTATGAACGACCAGAGAAAAGTCATTTATGAACAACGAAGAGATTTAATGCAGATAGATGATGTCTCGGACACTATTGAATCGATGCGAGATGAAACATTAGAGAATAAAGTGGCCGTATGCATTCCTGAAAAAGCTTATGCTGAACAATGGAATACAGAATTACTACATGAAGAAATACTGACTATATTTGATATTGATGCTCCTATCGCGGATTGGGCTAAAGAAGAAGGTATTGCTGATGAAGAAATTCTAAATAGGCTCAGAAAATTAACTACAGAAAAAGCTGCTGCTAAAACAGCTCAATTTGGACCAGATCTAATGCGAATGGCAGAAAAGAACCTACTTCTGCAGATACTCGATCAATATTGGAAAGATCACTTGCTACGTCTGGATCACCTACGTCAGGGAATTGGTCTTAGGGCTTTGGGACAAAAAAACCCTCTTAATGAGTATAAGCGTGAAGCATTTGATATGTTCGACGACATGCTAGATAGATTGCGCGAGGGTATTACGACGTTACTAAATCACATAGAAATACAGCCTGACTCACCTAATTCATCTCAGCGCACAGAAATTAATACAGACACCCAACACACTTCAGTAGAGCCATTTTCTGAAAACGGTCATGATGCAAAATTTTCTAACCAAGAACCATTAAAGACTCAACCGAAGCGATACCCGCAAAAAGATCTAATAAACCCTAATAATCAGGAAACATGGGGCAAAGTATCAAGAAATGCGGCTTGCCCATGTGGATCAGGAAAAAAATATAAGCATTGTCACGGCAAATTATAAATTAATTTTAACTGCTTTATTACATAACTAAGAGGATACAGATGGAGTTCGGGGTATTTGATCACCTTGACAAGCGAAATGGTGCTTATATAGAGACAATCTATCAAGAGCGCCTCAAACTCATAGTAGAATATGAAAATTCAGGAATAGCCTACTACCATCTCGCCGAGCACCATGCGACACCCTTAGGGCTGTCCCCATCACCTAGCGTTTTTCTAGGTGCTATTTCACAATTAACAAAACACCTGAAATTTGGACCAATGGTTTATTGCTTACCTCTTTACGACCCACTTCGTTTAATATCAGAAATCTGTATGTTAGATCAATTAAGTAAAGGTCGATTTGAGTTTGGCATTGGGCGTGGGATATCACCATATGAGGTTGCTTATTTTAATATCGATACAGACAATGCCCGTGAAATATATAACGAAGTGTTTGAGATTTTGATTCTAGGATTAAAAAATTCGGAATTAAATTTCCACGGTAAATATTTTTCTTATGATTCGGTACCAATGATATTAAAGCCAAAGCAGCAGACCCACCCTCCGTTATGGTATGGGATAGGGGCGCCTCAAGGAGTAAAATGGCCAGCAGAAAATGGTATTAATATTATAAGCAATGCTTCATGTGAAATTGCTCGTGAATCAACTGACCGCTATAAAGACATTTGGATGACTAATTTTGAAGAAGATAAGACTTTACCTAAGATGGGTGTAGCTCGACACATCTATATTGGTCAAAATGACCTAGAAGCTAATAAAATATGTCAACGAGCTTACGCAGCTTGGTATGATAATTTTATGAATCTATGGGCAAAAAATAAGGTTAATCCGGATGTATATCCGCCTGATTACAAAGATGCCGTGAAAAAAGATATAGTTATAGCTGGTAAACCTGAAACAGTTACTAACGAAATAAAACGTCAAATTGATGAAGCAGGGTTAAATTACTTCGTGTGCCGTTTTGCATTTGGAGATTTAAGTTACGAAGAATCATTAAGTTCTCTATCTTTATTTAGAGAATCAGTATTGCCTAATTTTTGATAGTTTTTATAAAATAATTTATACATTCTTTTAAAAAACTAAAAAACATCTAGGTAGATGATTTTGATCTTTTAATAGGTTAACTATCCGTGAAAAGAGACTTGAAAAAAGAAAATGTGAGTAGTCAAATCTGTCCAGTTTGTAATGGACAGAGTGAATTTAGCTTTAAAAAAACTGGATATAATATATTTAGATGCGTTAAGTGCGATTTTCTGCACGTATTTCCTTATCCAACAACGGCGGAGATCATTAAATATTATTCTTCAGACTACAGAACTGCACACGCGAACTTTTACCCTAAATTAAAATCACGAAAACGCAGAGCACACCTAAAAGCCCTAAGTTTCCTAAAATTTATCTACCATAAAAAAACTATTGATATTGGCTGTGGAGGAGGCATTATGGCAGACTCGTTCAGACGCCTTGGAGCAACATCTTATGGAATAGATATTAGTCAAAATTCGATTGATTTTGCTCGGAATAATTTTCCCAAATGTACTTTTTTTTGTGAAACATTTGACAAAGCCCTAACTAGAAATATGAAATTTGACTTCATATTTACCACTGAGCTTATGGAGCATCTTACTGGTCCACATGAGTGTATGCGATTCATTAATGCAGTATCAAAACCTGAAACTGTTGTCTATGTCGCAACTCCCGATTCCAATCATAAAAATGTTCCAAAAGACATCTATTCTTGGAGTGATATATGTCCTCCAGAACACTTACAGTGGTTTAATAAATCGAATATGGAGGAACTATTTAATCAGTATGGCTTTTATTTACTAAAGCCGTTTAACAAAAAGAGCCCAGCTCTTTCTCTATTATTTAAAAAATCAAAACATTATTAAAATAATAAATCTTAAAAAATTTAATTTATACCTGACCGCCCCATTTCTAGAAACTTCTGGCGACGAGCCGCGCGCAAAGCATCTCCATCAAAACCTCTTAATTTATCCAAAGCCTCAGCTATAGCATCTCCTACTCGGCTTGTAATTATCTCAGGACTACGGTGAGCTCCCCCTAATGGTTCATTTATTATACCATCAATGACTGAGTGCTTTAATAAATCATATGAGGTTATTTTCAATGATTCTGCAGCATTTCTCGACTTTTCAGCGTCTCTCCATAAAATTGATGCACAGCCTTCTGGAGAAATCACAGAATAAATAGCATGTTCAAGCATCAAAATAGTATTAGCAGTGGCCAAAGCAATTGCTCCCCCAGATCCACCTTCGCCAATAACAACAGAAACTATTGGAACTCGTAAACTAAGACATGATCTTATAGATTCAGCTATTGCTTCAGCTTGCCCACGTTCTTCTGCCCCTGCCCCAGGATAGGCACCAGGTGTATCAACTAGTGTTAATACTGGTAATGAAAAATGATTTGCCATTTTCATTAGGCGTTGTGCTTTACGATATCCTTCAGGTCTAGCCATACCAAAATTATGGGTGATACGACTGTTAGTATCATTGCCTTTCTCATGTCCTAATATAGCTACGGACCAACCACGAAAACGGCCTAAACCGCTAATTATAGAGCGGTCCTCAGCATAACTTCTATCACCTGCCAATGGAGTAAAATCAGTTATAAGAGTTTTTATATAGTCAGATGTATGGGGCCTGTTTGGATGGCGTGCCACCTGCACACGCTGCCAAGGAGTAAGTTTATTATAAGTCTGACGCAACATTTTTTCACTTCTTAGTTGTAACTTACCCACTTCATCTGCAATGTTTAATTGTTCTCCATCAGATAAATGACGAAGTTCCTCTATCTTACCTTCCAACTCGGCAATTGATTTTTCAAAATCTAAAAAATGTCGCATATTTAACTATCTATTATTCCGGTGTTTTGTCAGCGAGAGGGTGTTTTTCAGAAACCAGTTTCTGTAACCTTTCATCAAGAACATGAGTATAAATCTGAGTGGTTGATATATCAGAATGACCTAACATTTTTTGTACGCTTCGCAAATCAGCATTATTATTAAGTAGATGAGTAGCGAATGCATGACGCAGAATATGAGGACTTACAAGACTAGTATCAATACCAGCTGATAGTGCTAATTTTTTTAATAATTGAAAAAAACGCTGTCTTGATATCGCTCTGCCCATACTACCCGGGAATAAATAAGGATTATCTTTATAACCACCTAAGAATCTATCCCTTACATTCATGTATGACTTTACCGCAATCCTTGCCGGTTCGTTAAGAGGTACCATGCGTTCTCGTCCGCCCTTACCGCTAACAATAATGACACGTGGGTCGCGGTTTAAGGCCGTAAAGGGAAGCTCAACAAGTTCGCTGGCCCTCATTCCAGTTGCATAACATAATTCTATCATTGCCTTAAGACGAAGACCTCCGGCTCCCTCCAGCCTACTCGCAGCATCTAATAAACGTGAAACCTCTTGTTCACTTAGAACTTTTGGAAGTGTTCTCCCTAATCGTGGACTTTGAAGGACACTTGTTGGATCATCCGAACGTAATCCTTCTGTATGAAGAAACCGGTAAAAAACACGTAGAGTAGAAATTCGCCGCGCAACTGTTCTTGAGGACATCCCTCTGTCAGCAAGGTTTTTAAGATAGTATCTAAGCGATTTAGTAGTGACTTTATCGAGTACAGCTTTTTTAGATACTCCAGAAACGAACAAAAATTCAGCGCAGTCAATAAGATCATGTTGGTAAGATTTTACCGTATTTTTGGCCGCACCACGTTCAGCTATAAGCATCTCTAAAAAAGCATCAAGATACCTACTCATAATTTCTGGGCAATTTTTTGGAGAGAGTTTATTCAAATCTTTAATCTAATATAGTTAATAGCTAGTAGCCAAAGTAAACTCTAATGCAAATAAACGAGCATCATTTGTCAAGCCAACCCGAGTTAAAGCTCTAACGATTGTGTGTAAAACTATTGGATGCAATTCGGATAGCTCCTTTTGTCCAGTAGCTAATAAGACATATAATGCTGTTTCAGCAACTTTTCCTGAAGAGGAAGCCCTAAGTAGTTCTAACCATATATTTAATGGAGGTAATACAAAAGAACTGGTTTGCTCAAGGCCCTCATTCAGTAGAAATTCATCAGGCACTTTTTCTCCCAGTGCATCAAACATTGAAAGAACGTTAATAATAGACTCATCCCGGGCAGGCTTGTGACTTTTTTGTAGTAAGATCCATTTTTTTAATACTTTATTATCCCAAGCTATGTAGTTTTTTCTATCCAAATCATCTTTTTTAACTGAAATATTAGTTTCGTTTTTAATTCCTGATTGTCTATAAACCCGTTGTAATGCACTTCTTGATTTATCACTTACTAACCCATCTCCAGATGCCATTCGCAAGACAGGCCATAAATTTGTTAAAGACAAGGAAACATCTGGTGATATTTTCCTATTACTGGAAATAGTCCAAAACCAATCCATGGCCTGTTTAATTTCTCCAGAAACTAAACTTGCTATAATTGCTTCACTCGCAAACCATGAGAAAACCACTGAAGGTTGCAGCTTATTTAATTGTTGCAGTGTCAATTTAGTTGCCAGTCGCCAGTCCTTACGCTCATTTGGTAAATTCCACATCTCATGTAGTATTTGTGCTTGTCTACTTGAAACCTCTTGACTATTCGTCGCAAGATATATGGCTGCCAACCGCAGCTCAGGAGATGAGCTATCAGGATCTAAGAGTACCTCTACAACATCGTCGTCTGATATATCCAATTCGGAATAAATACTGGCTAGCTTTATGGGAGATAATGATCCCCAATATGCTGCTTCACGAGCAGCTAGTAAGCGCGTCTGTCTATCAGCATCCTGGGTAGCAGCAATAGCTGCTAATAGACTCGGTGATGCCTTTTCTGAAAACCAACGAGGAACCTGCCCTCCAACCACACGAATCAAAGCCATATTTAATGCAGTGGCTTGCCCAGGCACAGCCAGCTTCTCAGTAGTGGGTGTGGCACCAGAAATAATAGAATTTGAGAGTTCAAAAAACATTATATCTTCAGCTAAATTTTGTTCCCGCAAAGACTCTAGACCCTTGAGAGCTTCATCATATTGCATATTCAATAAATAGCAGAAAACATTAACTTTTTGGCCAAATTCTGAGGTAAAACTCGTTTTTACACTTGCAGCTATTTCGCAGGCTCCAGCTAAATTTGAGCTAAGTAAACGTGCTCGTAAAGCTGGTTCAATTAGGTTTTCAGGAACAGTGTTTGCTGATACCACACGTAATAAGCGCTCTGCATCTTCTACAGCTCCTAAAGCAATTAATTTTTTTACCCTAGCTAACACCAGGCTTTTGTTACTATCATCATTAACTGGCGGTGCGGCCGCAACCAAAAGGATTCTTCTTGCTAGGCTTTGTGCAGCCTCACTAGCAATTCTATCTGGTATATTATTAATCAGGCGTTCAGCTACATCTCTAGATGTACCTTGCCACATATTACTCAAAAACTGACCATCAAGTCTTTCAGATATCCCAACAGCATCAGAATCAATTTCACCAAGTTTTTTTATTTCAACAGAATCATCATTTATATCAGACGTTTTATCTTTTTCGCTTAATGTTTCTATATTTCTATCTGATGCTTTATCAACATCCGTATTCTCCAGTATCTTATTAGGAATTAACGAAACGGGCTCAAGTGAGTCTGATACTGTTTGTGCATATAGCAAACCATGAGTTAAGGTAAAAATAGCTATTAGAAAAACAATAGCTAACCTTAGAAAAAAGTTACCGGCTAAAACGATCATCTGGCAAAACCTTTTCAATACTCTGTAGTGGTGCCGGAATGTCCCAATTTGCCAGAAACACAGCCCCCCCAACAACAACTACAAAAATAAATATAATTAATATTTTCAACACCTGTAATCCTAATATAGTCTCTATGATAGTTTGTTTGCGTCAACCCGTTAAAATTATCAATATTAAAAACGAGGCACTACAAAATCAGTCATATTATGGTACTTTGCAAAAATGGCAATTTCACGGCAACCCTACATATACTTTAGTAAACATGTAATAGTAACGAATGATTAATTCTAAGAAAACAATAAATAAAAAAAATGGCCATAATATTAAGGCTGGTAATAAACATTCTGGTGAAAATAAGATTGTTTTAGTTGGTCTTATGGGAGCAGGAAAAACATCGATTGGACGTCGTCTAGCTACCCGCCTGGGATTACCTTTCTCGGATGCAGATGATGAGATTGAAAAAGCAGCCGGTTCTTCGATTGAAGATATTTTTGAGCGTTTAGGGGAAGAAAGATTCCGGGAAGGCGAAAGACGAGTTATTGCTCGTTTGCTTGACGGACCTCCAATAGTATTAGCTACTGGTGGAGGTGCATTTATGGACCCGGACACTCGAAAAGTTATTGCGGAAAATGGGATTTCTATTTGGTTAAAGTCAAACATTGATACTTTAGTGAAAAGAACATCAAAAAGAAAAAATCGTCCATTATTAAAAAATAAAAACCATAGAGAAGTACTTAAGCATCTAATTGAAGTAAGGTATCCTATATACCAACTGGCTGATATAATTATTGATAGCCTAGACGTTTCTGCTGAGGAAACGTTACATCAAGTAGTGAAATCTTTAGATGCTCATCGCAGTGCGGAGCAAAAATGAATTTGAGAAAAATAGAAACACCCACTGAAAATATCACGGTCGACCTTGGCACCAGAAGTTACGATATACTTATAGCTCCTGGTATTATCGATAACGTGGGTCATTTGGTTGATGAACGCATGAAAACTTCCAAGGTAATTATTGTTAGTGATAGTAATGTAGCTGCTATATATATGGATCGTTTATCAATTAGCTTAAGTGCAGTTGGGATAAATTATGATAAAATTATTCTTCCAGCTGGAGAGGGCACTAAATCATTCAGTAACTTTGAAAATTTGCTTAATAACCTTCTAGAGCTAGGAATTGAACGAACAACAACTCTAATTGCCTTGGGCGGAGGTGTCATAGGAGACATCACAGGATTTGCCGCCAGTGCACTATTAAGAGGGATAAATTATATACAAGTTCCAACTTCACTTCTAGCACAAGTGGATAGTTCAGTTGGCGGCAAAACTGCAATTAATAGTAAAATAGGAAAAAATTTGATCGGCAGTTTCTATCAACCACGCCTAGTAATAGCTGATACAGAAACTCTCAATACTCTTCCAAGGCGGGAGCTTTTAGCTGGCTATGCAGAGACCGTAAAATACGCCCTAATAGGAGATTCTAGCTTTTTTTCATGGCTTGAAATCAATGGCACTTCGCTAATCGAAGGAAATCATGCGGTTAGAGTAAAAGCCATAGCAAAAAGCTGCAA
>MDSW01058426.1_pt1 | contig 12348 bp, 10 predicted proteins | sample 811171 | NCBI WGS metagenome assembly MDSW01 (sample SAMN05326641, study PRJNA326480) | marine metagenome | isolation source: seawater | place: Atlantic Ocean: North West | collected 2012
ACGTAATCCAATGAGTAAAATTCAGTAAAATCATTATATAAATCTTTAGTCGTTTTAAAATTCAAACTATTTTCTTTATTAATAATAAATTTCGAAATATTTCTTATCAGTTCGCTTTGACCTAATTCTTCATCTTCAGATATAAATTCAAAACTTGAAATAAAATTGCTAAAATTTATATTAGCTAATACTGAGTCATAATTTGACTCTTCAAAATTATTGTCTATAGAAAAATTATAATCAAAGTCTAAAAATTCAGAAAATCTATATGAAAATTTACCAACAAAATCAGATCTTTTTTCATGTAATTTAGATTTTGAAGGTAAGTTTTTATTTTCTTTATCTCTTATCGAATTAGCTATTTTAAAGCTAAAAATTTCAGTCTCATCTAGTTCATTTAATTCAAATTCAAATCCCAAGGTTAATGATTTCCCCCCCTCCACAACTTCTGTTGTTCCTACTCTCTCTAATAAAAAAATATTATCGTAATTAATTCTTACATCATTATCTGAAATATTTTTCGTAGAATTTGGACTATATTTAAATGCCAAAATTGGCTTTAAATAGTTAATGGACTGTTTATTAATTTTTTTTAATGGAAAAGCAGATTTAAATTGTGTCAATCCAAAAACTTCATAATCTTCTTTTTCCTCGTATTTTGTAGAATTCTGTGTGTATGAATTAAAATTTTTAATTAAAACACTATAATCATTTACAAGCCCAACATCATTTATAAATTTATTAGAATTAAATAAAAAATCATTTACCCATAAAATCTCGTGTCTATCGGTTTGATAGTTTTTTTGAAAACCAAAAGATTTAAATGTGAAATTTCCGTTGTAGGTCGTAGGAATTTCTACATTTTTTATATAATTAAAATTTGGTAAAATATATTGATATTTTTTATTACCTTCTTTAGTTAAATCCTCATAAAAAATAAATTCTGATATTAAATTAGAATTATTATTAAAATTTTTTTCTAAAAAAAGAGATGAGGTTAATAAACTTTCATTTTCAATTATATTAGAGGATTTTGATAAATTATTTATTTTTAAATAATCATCATTTGTTACATCTTGAATCTGAAGTTTGTATTCAATATCGTTATTTAAGATACCGTCAAGTTTTGAGAAAAAATGCGCATTAGAGTTTTTTCCATCATTATTATAACTAAAATCACTAATCAAATTAGAATTTTCAAAAGCTTGCCTATATTCAGATTGTAAAATAATTTTATCATCAGCATAAAATCTAGGATTAAACGTAAAATCTCTATCTATATCCATGACTTTGAAATAGGGAATGTTTAGCCAACTACCATTTGCTTTTGAATTTCCAATTGTAGGAACCAAAAAACCAGATGTTCTTTTTACAGTTGGATCAGGATGACTGAAGTAAGGAAAATAAAAAAATCTTTTTCCAAATATTTTCAGCCAAGAGTCTTTATATCTAAATAATTTTTGGTTTTTATCATGGGTAAATTCACTTACCTGTATTTCCCAACCTGGGCAACTTTTTTTAGATGTGTCACAAGTTGAAAATACAGCTTTTGATATAACAGTTTCTTTATCATTAAATATAATTCCATTGCCTTTTAATACTGGATCATTATTTTTATTTCCAAAATATCCATTTTCAAAATCTAATTTAATTTCTTTTCCTACTATTTCATTCGTCTTCAAATTTAATTTTGCGGTTTCAAAAAAATAACTATTGTTATTTTTGTCTAGTATATTTAAAAATTTAGCACTTATGATTTCATGTTTTAAATCAAAACTAAAATAATTTTCAATTGTAAAAACATTTTTTTTTGCATCTTCAATTTTTGTATCTGAGTCAGTAGTTATTTTTAAATTATTTTTATCGTATATTAAATCTGAGGTATAAATCTTATATTTATTTTTAAAAATAATCTTTGTATTTTTTTTCGATCTTATTATATTTGAACTTCTATCAAATAAAATATCTTCACCTTCAATTAATACCTCATTTAAATTATCATTAAATTTTATATTTTTTAAAAATTGAATTTGATTTTTTTCTTTATTTAAAATTAAATTTCCACCAGTAATTTTCAATTTTTCCTCAGGAAAATTTATTTCAAAATTATTTGTATTGATCTTTTCTTCATTTGATAGATCTGAATTCTTTACAGAATTAACATTTTCCCCAATTGAATATGAAAAATTTATAAATGAAAAAAAAAATATTAAGCTAATTATAAAATACTTATTTTTCATTTATTTTAATCACTCCCAATAAGCAGATCAAAAATATTATTAAATGAGGTAACCATATAGATAATATTATAGGTATAGTTTCATTCTCTCCGAATAACTTAGATATATAGTTTAAATAATAAATTACTACTGAAATAAATATAGCAAAAATTATCGTAAAGAACTTCGATTTGATAAATTCATATTTACTAACCAACAAATAACCAAGAACACTCATTAAAAGGAAAAATAATGGTTGACTAAAAAGCTTATTAATTTGCAGACTTACTTCAGTTGTGGAATATTCTATTTTTTTATAGTTTTTATATAACTTAAACAACTCAAATAAATTTAAAGAATTAAGATTAGAGAACAAATTTGATATTAAACTTTCATTAAATGAAGATTGATAATTTATTTTATCAAGCTCTTTAATGCCCTTTTTGTGGTCTATAATTTTAACTCCATAAAGTGTCCAATTATCCTCTGAAATATTAGCTTTTTTAGCTAGAATAGTTTTATCAATTTTATGTTCTGAATTTAAAACTGTTATTGTTATATCTTCTAAGAATTTATGTCTAAACTCCTTAGCGTGTATTATATTTTGATTATTTTCAACAATTTCTTTTATCCAAAGTCCATTTTCATTAATAACTGCTAGATATTCATTATTTTCAGAAAATTTATTTTTTAAATTTAAATATTTATTTTTTAGTTCTGCAGAAAAACTGTAAAATACTAGAAGTATTATAATCCCAAACAAAATTGAGTTTAATGATAATATACTTAAAAGTTTTAAGTTATTTATTCCATAATTATTTAAAACATCTATTTCTTCATTTTCAGATAAATGTATATAAAAAAAACATGTGGATATTAATAAAATAAAAGGAAAAAGTTCAAAAAGTAAAATTGGTGTATTTAGAAATGTAAGGAGTAAAGGAAAATACAAACTCACATCATAAGAATTAAAAAATTTTACTTCCTCAAAAAAGTTAATTATTACTCCAATGCAAAAAAAAACAAAAGATACAATGAGTATCTTTTGCATAAAAATTTTACTTAAATAAAATTGATATTTTTTAATAGTCATAAATAATTTTTTTTGATTTTGTATATATTCCATTTACTGAATAAAATAACAAAACTAAAATAATCGGAAATAAAACAACTATCAAATCAATAAAAAGAGATAAAGAAATTAATTTGTAAGTAGTTTCAGAAAATAAAACTATAATAAATCCAAACATAAAAACCGATGCTTTATAAAAAAAAGAATAATTTCTGTTTTTAGTTTTAAAAATAAGACAACCAGATATTAAAGATAAAATCAGACCATAAAGTGGCATTACTATTCTTTTAAGCAGTTCTTCTTGAATAACTTTTATATCCCTATCAATACTATCTTTTCCAAGCATTTCTTTTTTACAAATAAATTTACTTTCATAATTAAATTTTGTGTAATAAGTATAAAGACATGCCAGTAATTGATAGCTTTGTTGATGTTGTATTTTTTTTACTGTCATAGATTTTGAGGAAAATTTTGAAAGGTCATATTCACTTTGCTTAAAGTGAATAACTGAAGTATTAATATTATTAATATCAGAAATACTTCCATTTTTAAGAATAATTTTATAATTATCGTAATATTTTACTATATTACCTTTTTTTGCTAAAATAATTTTTGATTGTTGGTCGTCTAAAATTTCTTTAATAAATATATTTTCTAAATTTCCTGATTTATCATTATTCTCTATAAAAAGCGTTAAGTTTTTAAATACACTTATAAATTTTTTTTCAGTGATTAAATTTGGAAAAAAATCTATGGAAGAAACTTTTATGTATTTTCTCCCAAGATCAAGAGATTTTGGAACAATAAACAAATTTAAAAATAATAGAAAAAAAATAAATAAAACTGATATTCTTAATAAAAAGTTTAATATGGAAATTTTTTTTATACCATTAGACCAAAACACTAAAATTTCATTACTTAAATCATATTTGTTTAAAGTATAAAAAATTGAAATAAAAAAAATAAATATAAATATTTTACTCAAAATTTTAGGAAAACTCAAAAAAGAATATAAAAAGTATATTTTAAGACTATGACCTTGCTCAGAGATAATATCTAAATTATTAACTGCCTGAATAACCCAAATAATGATTGAAATACTCAATATAGCTATTAAAAAGAATAAAAATATATCGCTAAGTAATTTTTTATAAATTAATTTATTCATTGAAATTATAAATTTTATTAATATACAACATTATTTACAAAAAATTCAAAAATATGAAGCTTAAATTAAATTTTACATCTAAAACCCCAAAGTCTTCTTATGAAAATGAGCTTATCTTTGTAAATAACAAAAATTTCAACTTTTTAAATTTTAAATTTAATCAAAAAATAGTTTTAAATAGTGAAATTTTTAAAGAAAAAAAAATACTTAATAAAAATTATAATAATAAAAATTATATTTTCATTAATTGTATAGATTGTAAAAAAGTAACAGAATTTGAAAATATTGGCTCAATCTTGTTTGATTATTTAAATAATTATAAAATAGAAAACTCTTTTATTAATTCTAAGATAATAAAGATATCAAATATGCAGATGGAGAGAATTCTACATGGTGCTACTTTAAAATCTTACAGTTTTGATTTTTATAAAACAAAACAAAATAAAAAATCATTATCCATTAATTATGTTGGAAATGATAAAAAAAATACTTTACGAAAAAAACTCAACGCTCTTACCGAAGGTGTGTTTCTAACAAGAGATTTGGTTTCTGAGCCAGGAAATGTTTTGCATCCTGATGAATATACCAAAAGAATATTAAAATTAAAAAAATTTGGTTTGAAAGTTACTGTATATGATAAAAAAAAATTGAAAAAAATGGGATGTGGAGCCTTATTAGGTGTAGGTCAAGGAAGTATAAGGGGCTCATATTTAGTAACTATTGAATGGAGAGGTGCCTCCTCTAAATCTAAACCTTTAGCATTTGTGGGAAAGGGTGTTTGCTTCGATACTGGAGGAATTTCACTTAAACCAGCAAAATTTATGGAAGATATGACTTATGATATGGCTGGTTCAGCAGTAGTAGTAGGGTTGATGAAAAATTTAGCTGTTCGAAAAGCTAAAGTTAATGCTGTAGGAGTTGTTGGATTAGTTGAAAATATGCCGGGCGGAAATGCTCAAAGACCAGGTGATATCGTAAAATCATATAGCGGAAAAACTATAGAAGTGCTTAATACTGATGCTGAAGGTAGATTAGTTCTAGCAGATGCATTAACTTTTACTGAGGAAAAATTCAAACCAAATTTAATTATTGATCTTGCTACATTAACAGGTGCAATAATTATATCATTAGGATCCGAATATGCTGGATTATATTCAAATAATGATAAACTTTCAAAACAACTATGTGAAGCTGGAGAACAAGTTGAAGAAAAAGTATGGAGAATGCCACTTCATAAGAATTATGACAAACTAATAAATTCTAAAAATGCGGATATGCAGAATATTAATTATGTTGGTGGGGCTGGCTCAACAACTGCTGCACAATTTTTACAAAGATTTATTTTAAAAAAAACGCCTTGGGCACATTTAGATATTGCAGGGATGTCATTTTCAAAATATTCAGGTGCTTTAAACTCAGGAGGTGCCACAGGATACGGAGTAAGATTATTAAATAAATTTGTGGAGGATAATTATGAGTAATACTGAACTAACACTATCAATTATTAAACCAGATGCAGTAGAAAGAAATCTTCAAGACGAGATAAAACAAGAATTTATAAATAAGGGATTTAAGATAAATAAAGAAAAAAAAATTCATATCTCTAAACAAGAAGCTGAGCAATTTTACAAAGTTCACGAGACCAAACCATTTTATAATGATTTATGCTCTTATTTATCTTCTGGACCAATAGTAGTAATGGAATTAAGTAGAGAAAATGCGGTTTTAGAAAACAGAAAATTAATGGGTGCCACAAATCCAAAAGACGCTGAGGAAGGAACTTTGAGAAAAAAATATGGAATTTCCATCGATAAAAATTCAGTTCACGGCTCAGATAGTCTTGATAACGCAAAAATTGAGTTAGATTTTTTCTTTAAAGATTAAATTTAATAATTTTTTAAAAATTTCTCTAAGGCAGCAGGATATAATTTATGTTCAATTTTTAAGACTCTTTTCGCTAGGGATTTTTCGGTATCTTTTTTAAAGACTATAATTTTTTTTTGCAGAATTGTTTTACCTGCATCTAATTTAGCGTTAACCAAATGAACAGTGGCTCCTGTAAATTTATCTTTACTTTTTAATACTCTTCTATGTGTATCCAAACCCTTATATTTTGGCAATAAAGATGGATGAATATTTAAAATAGGGTGCTTAAATTTTTTTATAAATTGAGAAGATAAAATTTTCATATAACCAGCCAAACAAATTAAATTAATATTATTTTTTTTTAAAGCTAATAAAATTTTTTTTTCAGTTAATTTTTTATTTTTATAATCTACAATTAATGGTTTAATTTTATTTTGTTTGGCAGAAATTAATCCTCTTGCCAAGGAATTATCCGAAATAATTAATTTAATTTTAATTTTTGCTTTTTTAATTTTAGAATATTTTATTAAAGACTTTAAATTACTTCCTCTCCCAGAGATAAAAACAGAAGTATTTAATTTTTTACCAACTGATTTTTCCACTTATATTTACTTTTTTCTTACTTTTTGAAATTTCACCAATAACATATGGTTTATATTTTGTCTCAAAAACTGATTGAACATTTTTCAAATTTTTTTTATTTATTATTAAACAAAAACCAACTCCACAATTAAATGTTTTAAGCATTTCGTAATCACTTATTCCACAGCTTTTCAACCATTTAAAAATCTTTAAAGTTTTAATTTGATCTAAATTAATATTTGCAGATAAATTTTCTGGTATTACTCTTTTTATATTGTCTTCAATTCCTCCTCCTGTAATATTTGCACATCCGTTGATAAGATTTTTATTTATAAGTTTCAAAATTTCTCTAACATAAATTTTTGTAGGTTTGATAAGCTCTTTTTTAAGGTATTTGTTTTTTTTAATTTTAATTTTCTTTATCTTTAAAAGATTTCTCACTAGGGAGTAACCATTTGAGTGTATACCGCTAGATGGTATTGCAAGTATTAAATTTTTATCTTGTATTTTATTTACTAAAATTTTTTTTTCTTCAACTAAACCTACAGAAAAACCTGCTAAATCAAATTTTCCCTTTGAATAAGTCCCTGGCATTTCTGCTGTTTCACCGCCAACAAGATTGCAATTAGATATTTCACAACCTTTCACTATGCCTTTTATTATTTCTTTCATTTTATTTAAATTTATTTTATCTACAGAAATATAATCAAGAAATAAGAATGGCCTAGCTCCTTGCACAATTAAATCGTTAACGCACATTGCTACTAAATCAATTCCAATCGTATCAAATTTTTTGATTTCATTAGCAACCTCTAATTTGGTTCCAACACCGTCTGTGCTTGTTACAATATGAGGGTTTTTTAAGTTTTTAGGTAACTTTGATATAGCTCCAAAGCCACCAATATTCTTAAAATTAACACTTTTTTGTGTTTTCTTTGTTAAACTAGATATGAAATTAACGAACTTATCTGCTTTCTTAATGTTTACTCCGCTCTTATTATATGTGAGTTTTGATTTTTTCATAAGTTATCAAAATGATTTTGTCTAAAAAAATTTATAATTATCTATACATTTTTTTTTTGATTCTAATCATTATTTTTACTGAGTTTTCCACAAATTTTGTAAAAGCTAAAAATTTTACAATAACAAATATAGAAATAAAAGAAGAGTACACATTAAACTTCAATAAAACAAAAGCTTTAGACAAAGCATTTAAAAAAGCATTTGAAATATTGATATTAAAGATTCTAGATAGTAACGACAAATTTATTTTAAGGAACATAGATTTAAAGCAAATTAAAAGCTTTGTTGAAAGTTTTTCAATAAGGGAAGAGAGATTTATAGATGATAATTATCTATCAAAAATAAATGTTGATTTTAATAAAAAAGAAATAATAAACTTTTTAAATTCTAAGGGAATATTTACTTCATCAATAAATCCTATTGACGTTTTAATATTACCTATATTGATTGATTTAAAAAGAAATCAAATTTTTACATATACACAAAATCCATTTTTTTTAAATTGGAATTTAAACTATAAAAAGTTTCATCAAATAAGCTATATTTTACCCAATGAGGATATAGAGGATTTTTCTATAATTAAAAAAAATGCCAATGATATTGAAAATTACAACTTTGATGAAATTTTTCAAAAATATAATATTAAAAACAAAATTTTATTAGTCTTATTGAAGCAAGGTAAAGAAATCAGGGTTTTTTCTAAGATAATTTTAGAAAATACTGAAGTCTATATTAACAAAAACTTAGTTTTATCTAACTTAGATAATTTAGATGAAATAACTAAATCTATTTTAGATATAAAAAATGATTATGAGAATAAATGGAAATCGATGAATAAAATCAACACATCAATTATATTGCCTATCAGATTATCAATTAACTCAGTTAATTTTAAGCTAACAAATAGATTTGAGGATAACTTAAGCGACTTAGATTTAATCTCAAATTACGAAATTGAGAGATTAAGTAGCAAAGAAATAGTCTATAAAATTATTTTTAATAGCACACCAGATAAATTTTTAAAAATTATGAAAAATAAAAACTTTAATATTGATACATCGGGTGAAATTTGGAAATTACAATGAGCGAACTTAATCAACTTTTGTTAGAATTTGATCATAAAATAGAATTTAATGAACATGATTATTATGTTTCAAAAAGTAATTTTTTTGCATTTAACTTGATTCAAAATTGGCCCAACTGGGAAAAAAAAATTTTAAATATTTCGGGAGATAAGTTTTCAGGAAAAACACATCTTGCTAAAATATTTGAAAGTAAGAGCAAAGCATTATATCTAACAAAAGAAAATTTAAATGAAGATATATTTAAAACAATCAAATTAAAAGAGAGTATTATTATTGACGATTTTGAAATAATTGAAAATGAAAAATTATTATACTCATTATTCAATCTGATTTATCAGGATAATAAATACTTATTAATTTTATCAAATAAATCTATCAATGAAATTAATTTTAGATTAGAGGATTTAAACTCTAGGGCAAAAAATTGTATATTTGCAAAAATTCAAAACCCTGAAGATGATTTAATTTTTGCAATAATTCTTAAAAATTTCTCTGACCGCCAAATTAAATTAGAAAAAAAAATTGTAGAATTTATAATAAAAAGAATAGATAGATCTTATGGTAAAATTTATGAATTTATATATAAAGTTGACCAATTAAGTTTAAAAAAGAAGAAACCTATTAACTTTAAAACTATAAAAGAAATACTTTAAATTGAGTAAATATAGAACACATACATGCGGGGAGCTAAATACTTCAAATAAAGGTCAGAAAATAAATTTGTCTGGTTGGATTAATAAAAAAAGAGACCATGGAAATTTATTGTTCATAGATTTAAGAGATAATTATGGGATTACACAGTGTGTTGTAGATAAAGACAATCAGGTATTCAAAAATATAGAAAAACTTCCTTTAGAAAGTGTCGTTAAAATTAGCGGCGAAGTTTTAGAAAGAGATAAAGAAACAATAAATCCTAATTTATCAACAGGTGAGATTGAAATTTCTATCAATGAATTTGAAATTCTTGGTGAAACAAAGGAACTTCCAATGCCAGTTTTCTCTGAACAAGAATATGCAGAGGAAATTAGATTAAAATATAGATTTTTGGATTTAAGAAGAAAAAAAATTCATGAAAACATTATTTTAAGATCAAAAGTAATTTCATTTATAAGGTCAGAAATGATTAGGCTTGGTTTTTTAGAGTTTCAAACTCCTATTTTAACTTCTTCGAGCCCAGAAGGTGCTAGAGATTTTTTAGTACCCAGCAGATTAAACCCAGGTAAATTTTATGCTTTACCTCAGGCACCTCAACAGTTCAAACAACTCATTATGGTGTCAGGTTTTGATAAATATTTTCAAATTGCACCATGTTTTAGAGATGAAGATGCTAGAGCAGATAGAAGCCCAGGGGAATTCTACCAATTAGATTTAGAAATGTCATTTGTTGAGCAGGAAGATGTATTTAATGTTGTTGAAAAACTTATGGTCAAAGTTTTTAAAAATTTTTCAAATAAAAAATTACTTTATGAAAAATTTCCTAGAATAACTTTTTCAGATGCAATGTTGAAATATGGATCAGATAAGCCAGACCTAAGAAATCCATTAATTATATCTGATATAACAAAGTTGTTTGAAAGAGATGACATAACCTTTGAAATATTTAAAAAACTTGTTAAGCAAGGTTCCATAGTAAGATCTATAGTTACAAAAAACACAAAAGATAAACCTAGAAGTTTTTTTGATGGAATAGACAAGTGGTCTAAAGAACAAGGATCTTCTGGATTAGCTTATTTTACATTAGAAAGGAATGAAAAAATTTCAGGAAAAGGTCCTGTTGGAAAGTTTTTTTCAGAAAGTTCTCTTATAGAGCTTATGCAAATAACTAACGCAGAAATAGGTGATACAATATTTTTATCTTGTGGAAAACAAAATGAAGTTGAAAGAATTTTATCTTTAGCGAGAACTAAAATTGCAGAAGAATTAAACCTTATAAAAGAAGATAGCTTTGCATTCTGCTGGATAGTAGATTATCCAATGTTTGAAGAGGATGAGTTGACTAAAAAAATAAAATTTAGCCACAATCCTTTTTCGATGCCCCAAGGAAAACTGGAAGATTTGGATTTATCAAATCCACTATCATTAAAAGCTTATCAGTATGATATTGTTTGTAATGGAATAGAGCTTTCATCTGGTGCGATTAGAAATCATATACCTGATTTAATGTACAAACTTTTTGATGTAGCGGGATATAAAAAAAAAGATGTTGATGAAAAATTTAGTGGCATGATTAATGCGTTAAGTTATGGAGCACCTCCTCATGGAGGTATAGCCCCAGGAATAGATAGAATTGTCATGCTTATTGCTGGGGAAAAAAATATTCGTGAGGTTACAATGTTTCCAATGAATCAAAATGCTCAGGATTTAATGATGAATGCTCCATCTAATGTTAATGAAGATCAGTTGAAAGAACTAAATCTTGAAATTAAAAAGAAAACTTAATTATTTTTTTCCCTTAAGATTTATTCTAATATCTGAAAGATCTACTAGTTTTCTTTTATAGTCACTTCTTACAAAACCTTTGCTAGTTATATCTTTAACTAGTTTTAGGAATTGATTTTGATCATCTGAATTTTCTTCGTTTAAATCATCCATCTTTTCTGAACCACCAATAGATGGTGTGTGTGCCAAATCTTCCCTATTTAAATAGGATATGGCTAATTCTCTAAATATATAGTCCAATATTGATGATGCGCTTAAAATTCTATCATTTCCATGCACTTTGCCAGATGGCTCGAATTTAGTTCCAACATAAGCATTTACAAATTCATCTAGTGGTACTCCATACTGCAAACCCAAAGAAATTGCGATTGCAAAGTTATTCATTAAGGCCTTAACTAATTCACCTTCTTTGCTTGTATCTATGAATATTTCTCCAATTTTTCCATCTTCGTACTCTCCAGTATGTAAATACACTTTGTGATCTCCAATAGTGGCTTTTTGAATATATCCTTTTCTTCTATCAGGCATACTGAATCTTTTACCTAATTTTTCATTTAAATTGTTTTTAAACTTTTCATTTATTTTCGTTGAGGTTTTTGTCACATTTTGTGAAATTGGTGCACTTACAGAATTGTCAATAACATTTACCTTTTGATTATCCAATTTTTCAAGGTTCTTGGTTTTTCTATTGTCTAACTTAACATCTAAAATTTCAAATTTTCCATCTTCTCTTTTTTCAAGAGTTTGAAGATTCTTCTCATTAACGTCGTCTAAGTAGTGACTAACTTTAAAACTACAGGTGTAGTATGTCTCAACTAAATATTTTGCCATTATTTTCCTTGTGTAAAAATTGAATCTTTATAAATTATGTATATACAAATTAAATTTTTAGTC
>MDSW01123139.1_pt1 | contig 12348 bp, 11 predicted proteins | sample 811171 | NCBI WGS metagenome assembly MDSW01 (sample SAMN05326641, study PRJNA326480) | marine metagenome | isolation source: seawater | place: Atlantic Ocean: North West | collected 2012
AATGTGCGCCGCATTCGGGATGTTAAAGAGTTCGGGAGGTTGGAGCATACAATGCATCAGTTATTGCACGTTTTTTTCCGCTCGGTTGAAATCGAAAGTCGAGCCCGAACAACCCGCAGGGGTACCCGAGCTGGTCAAAGGGGCCGGACTTAAGCTCCGGTGCATAGTGCTTCATGGGTTCAAATCCCATCCCCTGCACCATCTTGACTCTTTAACCGCGTTAAGCAACAACCCAGGTTACCTTTTGCATTTGGAACTTCAATTTTCGTAATTTTGACCGTAGCCGCCAGAGTTTGCTTGGGGCTCAGAACATAGTCTAGCAATTCATCGGCTATTTGTTCGACGAGTCCGAATCTGCCCGCACCAATTACCTGGTCCAGAGAATCGAGCAAGTATTCGTAGTCAACCACGTCTTCTATTTTCAGGAATTGGGATTCCTCTTCTGCCAAATGAGCCACATAAATGTCGAAGACTACCCTTTGCTTAGACCCAAACTCGAATTCATGGACGCCCACTTCTATCTCTCTTTCCGCATTTTCCAGAAAAATGATATTCGCTTGACCTTCAGTAAGTGAAACCAGACTGGACAGAGCTCCTTCTAAATCTGGCAAACTTAATCCTCCGTTTCGAATACTACGTCCCTGTTCCTATTGAGAAATCTCTCTCCAGAATCCACGAAAATAATCTGTCCTGTCACTGATTTGGCATTTATTAGGAACAATACCGCATCTGCTACATCTTCAGGAGTCGGGCCTGTTCCAAGAGGGGACTCTGCTTGTGCGATTCTGAAACCCTCTTCTGTTTGTTCGGGACTCGCGATTGTATGGCCTGGAGCAACCCCATTAACCCTGATTGAAGGTGCCAAACCCCTTGCCAAAACCTCGGTCAATCCCATCATAGCAAACCTAGATGCCGTGTAGGACAGATGATCCGGATTGGGGGATGCTATTTTTTGGTCTAGAATATTCACTACAGATCCCCTATTTTCGCGACCAGAGAACTCTCGCGCGAGAGACTGAATCAACATCGTTTGGGCCTTTGCGTTAACGGACAGGTGCAAATCCCAAGAGGTTTCGTTCATGCTGTGGATATCGTCATGCTCAAACACTGAAGCGTTGTTTACTAAGTGAGATATAGGTCCCATCAGATCAACTGATTTAGAAATTAGCTGCGAGGTTGCACCCGGTTCGGAAAGATCACACCTAACAGATTCTGCTTCAGAGCCCAAAGATCTGATTTGATCGACCAATTCCGAGGATTCTTCTTCTGAATTTCTATAATGTACAACGACGGAGAAGCCTGCTTCTGCTAGTCCTAGGCATATCTGCCTTCCTATCCTTTTTGCCCCTCCGGTAACAAGAACTGTCTCTGCCATGGCAGTCCGGAGAGAGTGATACATTTTACAATTGGTAATATTCCAGCAAGGACATATCTAGAAAACGGTTAATGTCGTACTTTCGCCCGGTGGTTGTAATGGAGAGGCGGTTACCGACTATCGACTCCTCGAACAGCGATAGAAATGCGTGTTCCGATGGTCATATTTCTAACTCCTTGCAGAAGAGGAAATCAATGAGAAAAAGGCTTCCTGAATGGTTCAAGACCTCCCTACCAACCGGCGATTCTCAAGATAGATTCAACGGAACTAAAAATAACGTAAACCAACATGGTTTGAATACCGTATGCGAAGAAGCTCGGTGTCCAAACGTACATGATTGTTGGGGGAGGGGAACTGCCACATTCATGATTGCGGGAGATGTTTGCACAAGGGGTTGCAGATTCTGCGCAGTCGGAACGGTGAAGACCCCGCCAAAGTTAGATCAAAATGAGCCTTTGGAGCTTGCAGATGCGATTTACAAGATGGGGTTAAGTTATGCGGTTATTACTGTGGTAAACAGGGATGACCTATCTGACGGTGGGGCTCTTCATTATCGCAATTGTATTCTCGAGATAAGGAATAGAAATCCCGAGGTCGGAATAGAGCTGCTTTGCTCTGACTTGGATGGGAACAAGGAAGCTCTTGAGTTGCTTCTGGAAAATCTTCCATTGAAAGTGTTCGCCCACAATGTTGAGTGCGTGCCGAGATTGGATTCATTGGTTAGAGACCCGAGAGCATCGTTCGACCAATCATTGGAGATTCTAGAATCTGCTAAAATTCTACGGCCCGACCTACTAACCAAAACTAGTCTTATGGTAGGCCTAGGAGAGTCTGATGGGGAAGTAGAGCAGGCTTTACGGAAGATAAGGGAATCAGGAGTGGACATGGTGACTTTGGGACAGTACCTGCAACCTAGCTACAAACATATTCCAATTGATAGGTTCCCAGAGCCTGATAAGTTTGCAGACTGGGACCATATTGCCAGAAACTTAGGATTTAGGGCAGTTGCCAGTGGCCCGTTGGTTAGATCAAGCTACAGGGCTGGATTGTTATGGGAAGAGGCCATCGGTGGAGAGCCAGTAGTCACTAGAGATTCCACAGGATCCGCAGTAAGTCATCTGTTTCTTAATGAAGAAACGGTAGTTGTCAAAGGCCAAACGTCATGAGTGGAAATAGGGTGTAATTTGTATGAGCTCCGATATTAACGAATCGAAAATTGAGGTCCCGGATGCTCCTTTTAGGCCGGGGGAAGTATCGAGTTTTGATTCTTGGACATGGAAGCCAGGGGATCTAAGCAAGCCCGAAGCTACAACTTGTACATATGATGAAACGACACATCTTGCAAATGGCTTGGTAAGGGTACTTGACGACAAAGGAGAAGCCTCCGGGGAATGGGACCCTGAATTGGACCCAGAGGTTCTCAGATTGGGTCTTGAGCATATGGTCAGGCTTCGTATATTTGATGATAGGATGATGAAAATGCAAAGGACGGGTTTGTTATCTTTCTACATGAGATCTTTCGGAGAAGAGGCAGTTGCTATAGCTCAGACCATGGCGTTAGATCAAAATGACTGGATTTTCCCAACGTATAGGCAACCCGGTGCCCAATTCGTACGAGGTAGGGACATGGTTAGCATGATCTGTCACTGTATCGGAAACGAAGAAGACAACATAAAAGGGAGGCAGATGCCTGTTCATTACTCCTATAGAGATGGCAGGTTCATCTCGATATCAAGCCCAGTGGGAACTCAATTCAGTCAGGCGGTAGGAGTTGCTTTGGCATCTAAGCACAAGGGACTAGATGAAGTGACCATCACATGGATAGGAGATGGGGCGAGTGCAGAGGGAGACTACCATTATGCGCTAAATTTTGCAAGTGTTTACAATGCTCCTGTGATTTTAAACTTGGTAAACAACCAATGGGCAATTTCAACCCATGCAAATTTTGCGACGGGGAAAGGCAATTTCGCTACAAGAGGGCTTCCTTACGGTCTGGCATCAATTAGAGTGGACGGAAATGATTTCCTAGCCCTCTATTCGGTTACAAAATGGGCAAGGGATAGGGCTTCGGCAGGATTGGGTGCTACGCACATCGAGGTATTGACATACAGAGCGGGAGCTCATAGCAGCAGTGACGATCCTAGTAGGTATCGCCCCGGAGATGAACATACCAAATGGCCAGGGGGGGACCCGGTTTTGAGGCTTAAAGACCACTTGATTCAGATTGGAGAGTGGAGTGATGAAAGGCAAGATGAGCTTGAATCGAGGATGGATAGCGAGGTAGTTGATGCCTACAAGGAGGCAGTAAAGTACGGGGATTTGGCCAACGGACCATATCCATCATCAGACACCATATTTACAGAGGTGTACGAGGAAATTCCCTGGCACCTAAAAGAACAGCACGACCAAATGATGGAGGAGTAAATTTGCCGAATATGAATATGATTCAATCACTCAATAGCGCTCTGGATATAATGCTTGATCGAGACAGAGATGTGATTATTTTTGGCGAGGACGTAGGTTACTTCGGAGGAGTTTTCAGAACTACTGATGGTCTGCAAGAAAGACACGGTGACCATCGAGTCTTCGACACCCCACTATCCGAAGGTGGAATTGCTGCTACGGCATTTGGAATGGGCTTGAATGGACTGAGGCCCGTAGTGGAAATTCAATTCGCTGACTATATTTTTCCCGCCTATGATCAGATAGTTAATGAGATAGCAAAGATAAGACATCGTTCAGGAGGAGAGTTTTGGTCCCCGGTGACACTCAGGACACCTGCGGGAGGAGGAATAAGGGGGGGACATCATCACTCACAGTCACCCGAGTCTCAGTTTACCCACACCCCCGGTTTGAAGGTAGTATATTGTTCGACACCATACAATGCCAAGGGTCTGCTGATCAGCTCAATAGAATGCAATGACCCAGTTATATTTTTTGAGCCCAAGAGATGCTATAGGGGCCCATTCTATGGCGACCCTCATAAGGTCCCAACATGGGCGAATCATCCCGAAGCTGAAGTTCCAGAGGAACACTATAGTATCCAATTGGGAAAGGCTAGATTGGCTATGGAAGGGGAAAGATGTACTGTCATTGCCTGGGGGGCGATGGTCCATGTATGCGAGAGGGCAATAGAGGAAAGCGGCATCTCTTGTGATCTGATAGATCTTCAGAGTCTGGTACCATGGGACAGGGATGCGATAACAAACTCTGTCGAGAAGACTGGGCGTTGCGTTATTGTCCACGAAGCCCCAAAAACCAGTGGATTTGGAGCGGAAATGGCAGCGTCGATTCAAGAAAGGTGTTTCTACAGCTTGGAAAGCCCGATTGAGAGGGTGACTGGGTGGGACACACCGTTCCCCCATACTACTGAATGGGATTACATGCCCGGACCTACTAGAATTGCGGCGGCGATACATAGAACACAGGAGGATTGAGATGGGTAATTTTGTATTCAAACTACCAGATATTGGAGAAGGAGTTGTAGAAGGAGAGGTGGTGCAATGGCATGTTTCTGTTGGCGATAAGGTAGCAGAAGATGACCCAATAGTTGACGTAATGACAGACAAAGCTACCGTGACCATCCCCTCACCTGTTGCCGGAGTTGTGAGTTCGCTAAGTGGGGACGTGGGCGATATGGTTGCTGTTGGTTCGACACTATTGGAGATAGATGCTGGAGGAAGTGGCGCCGAAAGCGAATCGGAAAGGGGAACTACCGAATCTGAAAAATCGGAGTCTGAAAGTAAAGTTGAAGCAATACTGGAACCCGAGCCAATACCAGAACCCGAGCCAATACCAGAACCCGAGCCAATACCAGAACCCGAGTCTAGTATCGATCGAGCACCACTAAATGAACTTGAAAAACTAGATTCAGGAGTGAATTCTAAAGTTCAATCGCCTTCTTCTAGAGGTGTATTGGCTAGTCCGGCTGTGAGAAAAAGAGCCAGAGAGGCGGAAGTAGACCTTGGATCAGTTAGAGGTTCAGGACCGGCAGGTAGGGTTAGGCACGCTGATTTAGACGCGTTCATTGCAGCTGGCGGGGCTGTTTCCGGGGCGGCACCAGCATCTTACCATGAAAAGAGAACAGAAATAACCGCGGTGAAGGTAGTTGGCCTCAGGCGAAAGATATCAGAGCAAATGACAATTAGCAAAAGTAGGATACCTCACTTCTCTTACTTTGAAGAGGTAGATATCACTGAACTGGAGTCACTGAGGAAGATTCTCAATGATACAAAAGACGATAACCAACCAAAGTTAACCTATCTTCCGTTCATCATGCTAGCGTTATCCAAGATAATGCCCGACCATCCTGAGTGCAACGCTCTCTTCGACGATGATAATGGAGTGGTAAATCGACACTCCGCAGTAAATCTGGGAATTGCAACACAGACCGAGAGGGGCCTGTATGTTCCTGTCGTAAAACACGTTGAGTCGATGGACATTTGGAAGGCTGCCTCGGAAATGCAACGAGTTTCTGGAGCAGCAAGGAGTGGTAGTGCGAGCCTTGATGAGTTGACTGGATCGACATTCACAATAACTAGTTTGGGCCGAGAGGGTGGTTTAGGGGCTACTCCGATAATTAATCATCCTGAAGTTTCGATTCTAGGAATCCATAAGGCACGTGAGATGCCCGTGGTACTTAATGGTCAGATTTTGGTCAGGAGAATCATGAATCTGTCAAGTGCATTCGACCACAGGGTTGTGGATGGGGCTGATGGGGCATCCCTGATTCAGCATCTTAAGAGAATGCTGGAGAATCCAGCACTAATTTTCATGTGAGGTTTGATATGAACGAGTCACTAAAATGTCAGGTCCTTGTAGTGGGCGCCGGCCCGGGAGGGTATGTTGCTGGAATTAGGGCAGCTCAACTTGGACTCAAAACAGTAGTTGTTGAAGGCGATAAAGCAGGGGGAACATGCCTCATAAGAGGATGTATTCCAAGCAAGGCAATTATACACGCAGCTGATCGATTTGATTCTCTTAGGAAACACTCCTCAGAAGAGGGTCACATGGGACTCTCGGTTTCAGGGGACCCGGGGGTCGACATGTCCGCTCTTGTATCGTGGAAAGACTCCATTGTTGAGCGACTCAACAAAGGGGTTGAAGGATTATTGAAAGCTGCTGGTGCGGACCTGATTAAGGGTTGGGCTAAGTTCGACGGCCCCAAGAGTTGCAATGTTGAGACTTCGGATGGAGAAGTAAGAATCGAGGCGGAAAATGTTATTCTAGCCACGGGATCCAGCCACATAGATTTGCCATTCATGCCATGTGATGAGGAGTTTATCCTTTCATCTACCGGAGCTCTTGATTTGGACAAGCTGCCAAAGAGCATAGCTATAGTTGGTGGTGGCTACATAGGACTGGAGATAGGTTGCGCCCTAGCCAAACTAGGTACAGATGTGACGATTATCGAAGGAATGAGCAGCATTCTGGAAATAATGGACAAAGAGATACGGAGGCCTTTGGAGTTATGGTTGAAGAAAAAGGGAGTTGTCGTAAATACTGACTCTATTGCTAGGGGTGCAGAGATGAAAGGTAAAGGGGCTTCTAGAAAGGTGGAGTTGCATTTTGAAAGGGATTGTGAAGATCACAAATTGAAGGTAGACAAGATTCTTGTCACCGTTGGGAGGAAGCCTAACACTAAGGGTTGGGGACTTGAAAATATGGGAGTCAGAATGGACTCCTCTGGCCGGTTCATCAGAATCGATAGGAAATGTAGGACCTCTATTCCCGGAGTTTACGCAATAGGTGACGTGTCTGGAGAGCCTATGCTGGCTCACAAAGCTAGTGCGGAGGGAGAGATGGTTGCAGAAATCATTGCGGGTCACAAAAGAGAGTTCGACAATGTTGCCATCCCTGCAATAGTATTCACCGAACCAGAAATCGTTTCTGTAGGCCTCACTCCAAAAGAAGCAGAAGAGAGGGGAGAAGAGGTAATTGTAGGGAAGTTCCCACTTGCGGCGAATGGTAGAGCTTTGAGTTTGGAAGCTGAGAAAACGGGCGGTTTTATCCGAGTTACTGCTCGTGCGTCTGATCACGTGATATTAGGAATTCAGGCAGTGGGAAGCCACATTGCTGAGTTGCATGGTGAATTCGTTTTAGCACTTGAGATGGGCTCATTGCTGGAGGACATTGCTGGAACAATTCACGCGCACCCGACTATGTCGGAGGCATTTCATGAAGGCGTTCTCAAGACATTGGGACATGCCATCCACATTAGCTGAGGTTTGGGATGGATAAAATTAGTGTAGCCAGATTGGGAATTGTAGAATATTCCTTGATGGCAAATCAAATGAAGATGCTACAAAAACTAAGAATTGAAGAAAGGGTGCCTGACATTCTCATCTTTGTTCAGCATCCGGAGGTTGTGACTATGGGGCCGAAGGCATTGAGGGATGAGGTAGTTGTTGATGGGTACCCGACAATAGAGACTGACAGGGGAGGAGGGGCAACCTGGCATGGTCCAGGACAGCTTGTGGCATACCCAATCGTGAAGTGGGGCGTTGAAGAGCAGAGTATCAGAGGTATCATCGGAAGATTGGAAGATTGGGCGATCGAAGCCTTATCGAGATGTGGAGTCAGGGCCTACAAGGACCCTGTCATGCAGGGAGCATGGGTAGATGGTCACAAGATTTGCTCGATTGGGCTATCTTTTCTGCATTGGGTTAGCAGACACGGAATGTCGATAAATATCGATACGCCAGATAATAGAGTTGAGGACTTAGAAGGATGTGGAATCGAGGCAGGAATGCACACTAGTCTTGCAAAATTAGGATATACAAAGGATTCAGAGGGCAGAGAAATTGATTCAGAGAGATTGCAAACTGAGCTCCTATCAGTGTGTGAGGGGCACCTTGGCAGGGTACCAGAGGAAGTGGATTTTTCATTGGTAGAGGTCTTGGTATGAGGCCAAAAAGGGGCCTATTGGCGGCACATTGGGCTTTGGACCCAGAAACTACATTCCTGAACCATGGGTCATTTGGGGCCGTGCCCAAGGTAGTCCTAGAAGAGCAAAGTTTTCTTCGCTCACAAATTGAAATGGACCCCGTAAGGTTTTACGAAAGGGAATTTCTAGAACGAATGTATGAAGCTAGAAAATGCCTCTCTTTATTCCTAAACGCCGACCCCAATGGAATGGCATTTGTTAGAAATGCCACCGAAGGCGTAAACACGATCCTAAGGAGTCTAAATCTCAAAGATGGTGATGAAATCATTGTCCCCAACCACTCATACCAAGCTTGCTGGAACGCAGTTGACTTCGTAGCTGAAAGATCAGGGGCCAAGACTGTTGTCGTCGATATCCCATTTAGAATCCAGAACAAGAGTCAGATTTTAGATCTGATCATGGATTCTGTTACGGATAGAACAGTCTTGGCACTGATTGATACTGTGACAAGTCCAACGGGCCTAAGAATGCCTTTCGAGGAGCTAGTTGAAGGGCTTCAATCATCGGGAGTTGATGTTCTTTTGGATGCCGCTCACGGACCCGGAATAGTTCCGTTGGACCTCGGAAAACTCGATGCAGCATACTGTACCGGAAATTGTCACAAATGGATTTGCACCCCTAAAGGGTCAGCATTTCTACACATAAGAGCTGACAAAAAAGAAATGATCCGACCCCTTAGTATCGGCCATGGTTCTAGCTTCCAAGGATCCGATCAGGAGAAGTTTGACTATGAATTCGGATGGCCTGGTACTCAAGACCCCACACCTTGGCTTTGTATCCCCAAAGCCATAGAATTCCTTGGCAGTTTAGTGGAAGGTGGATGGTCCACAATCATGCAGAGGAATAGGAAGTTAGCTCTAGAAGGCAGAGGAATAATCTGCGAGGCCATAGGAACTAGCCCTCCGGTTCCAGACTCAATGGTTTCATCCATAGCATCGATAGAGATTCCAAGCGAGGGGGATATTGGGCCAATGGAATTCGAAGGAGACCCGTTTCACAATCTACTATACGACAAATACAGAATTCAAGTTCCGGTTTTTCCTTGGGTACACCACAAAACACGGTACATTAGAATCTCGGCACAAATGTACAACCATATCGATGAGTATCATTTCCTCGCCGAGGCACTAAAAAATAACCTGTAAAAAAGCAACCTTTCAAGGAGTTGGTGCGCCGCCGTGACGTCATGCCTGAAGCGGTTGTAGCGCTCACTGGCGCTTCTGGAGCCAGATATTGTGTGAAACTGGTCCAGTCGTTGGTAGAACATGGATGGACCGTGAATCTGATAGTCACTGGCACCGGTGCGATAAATCTTGACCTTGAGTGCCAAATGACTCCTGAAGATTTAGCCGATCACGATCTTGTAAATCTTGAAGATAATCGAAATCTAGCAGCAAGATCAGCCTCAGGATCTGCAAGGTTCGATGCTTACATCGTATGTCCTGCAAGTGGAACTACCATTGGCAAGATTGCCTCAGGAATAAGTGACAACCTTGCCACTAGGAGTGCTTTGGTTGCTATGAAGGAGAGGAGGAAATTGATTATAATTCCAAGAGAGGCACCTTACTCCACACCCCATCTAAGAGCAATGGCAAACCTATCAGAGTGGGGTGTCGTCATTCTTCCAGCTAGCCCAGGTTTCTACCACATGCCCCAGACAATAGATGATTTAGTTGACTTTGTAGTTGCAAGAATACTCGACCAATTAGGTATTGATCACACTTTAGGGAAGAGGTGGACCGGTGAAGAAGTCGAGTCGTGATAACGATGCATAGCATACTCCTGTCTGGAATGGGTTCAATAAAGGTCGAAACAACTGGGACTTCGATAATATGACCGATTGGTCCTCGAAAACCGTGGAGCAGCTAAAGATTGAGCTGAGATCAAGAGGGTTAGGAGTTTCTGGAAATAAGTCCATTTTGGTTGAGAGACTTGCCATGTCAGAGAAAAAATCAGAAGTTTTAGAGGCCGAAATTTCCAGCGATGGCAAAAATGCGAGCAATGGTGCACTCAGAAGAGGGCTGGCAAATTTGTACAAAAGAAAATCCAACCAGGTTCCCGCCAAGGCTATTTTTCTTGCCTCCATAATGATCATTGGAACGGCCGGAGGTGGAATTATTTTCGGAGAGGGTATAGCAAAATGGGCCAAAGGTAGTCCAGAATATGTTATCATTGATTTTGACTCCAATCAATCAAGAGCTTATGCACAAGGATTAGTAGCATTAGGAGATCCACAGTGGGGGGGAAGGTTATCTGGGACAGTAGAAGAGGAAAATGCAGCGCAATCAATCAAAACTAATTTTTCGAATAGCGGTTTACCATCAATTCTCGACGAGTTTGAAGTTCCATTGTATTACATGGGGAGCCAATTCGATCTTATGATTTGCCAGCCGGGCAACTTGGGCGGAATTTTAGGTGGCCCTACCCCATGCTCCTTAGCAGATATTGACAGGGATGAGACTGAATTCATACATACTCAAGACTACGTTGTTCAGGGTTATAGCGGCAGCCTCAACATTCCCGCGAGCAGCAATGTCGAGGTCTTTGATTTAGGAATGGGGAACGAATCTGAAGACTGGGCATCGGCTGGAAATGGTATTGGTATTGTTTGGTTGATGGATGGGATGGATGGGGAGCCGGGTACGGAAAGTAATACTGTTCTAATGCAGAGGGCCCAATTGAATAGTCTTAGAGGTCTGATCACTGTTAATTCTAGGCAAAACTGCGATGATTTGGTGCAAGGCGACTGTGTCCCTTTCTCGAAGTCTTTGGACATTACCCAATTTAGCGAGAAACCATACAACATCGGCTTCGTCATGGTATCTAGAAGCGTCGGCGAAACAATCGTAGAGCAAGTAGTCAATGGCGACGGAATGTTGCAATTCCAAGTTGACGTAGACAACCAACAAGAAGGTTACATCCATGTTCCATGTGGAATTATTGAAGGGAGCTCTGATGATTTGATCATCATTGGGGCCCATCACGACACGGTTTACAACGGGCAAGGGGCAATAGATAATACCGCGGGAACGGCTACTGTGATGGAAATGGCTAGACAGATGGCGCTTGTTGAATCTGAACTAGGTGAGCCCAAAATGACGATTTATTTTTGCACATGGGGAGGGGAAGAAGAGGGACTTTGGGGCTCAAAGGAATGGGTGAAGAAGTATCAATCCGAACTCCAAGAGAATCTAAGACTTTACATCAATTTAGACATGAATCACGTGGACTTGGAAAGAAACTCCGGCCTTACTTTTCAAGGGAATAGCAAATCAGATGTTAGCCACATAGAAGGGATCGTTGCCAAATTCAGCTCTAAGCATCCAGAATTGGCAAGCAAATATCCGATAAATATCAGGTATCTGGACTCGGAAGAGATGCCCTACAATTCCGACCATGCACCATTCGTTTACGAGGTCTATGGGGACGAGGGGGCAGATACGGAGTATGGGATGGCAATGCTATGTTACGGCTCTGGATCTTCAGAATATCACACTTATCTTGACAACATGGACAGGTTCAATGAGGAAAGTCTCTCGGTTTCAGGAATGATCTACGGTTCCTTAGTGCGGCATCTTGCATGGAATTAGGAACAGCATATCGAAACAATCTGTTGATAGTCTGGTTCTACTCCTGGATTTTCCGCGACCCACCGATATTTTACGAACCCATCTGCGTCAATTATCACTATAGCTCTGTTCGCACTAACATAGCCTTCCAGCCCTCCAAGGCCAACAAACTTAGTGTCGTACGAGCCTATAACCTCTCTATCTAAATCTGATAGCAATTCAAAGTCTATATCGTACTTTCTGGCAAACTCTCCATTGGCCCAAGGAGAGTCTACACTTATCCCAATTACTTTGGCACCCGCAGTATTTAGTTCAGAGAGATTGTCTTGCAATGAACACATCTCTTTGTCGCACACGCCTGTAAAGGCTCCGGGATAGAAAGCTAGAACCACTGTCCCTCCCTGATAATCAGAGAGTGATACTTCTTCTTTTGATGTGTTCTTCAATGTAAAATTAGG
>MDSW01167294.1_pt1 | contig 12347 bp, 14 predicted proteins | sample 811171 | NCBI WGS metagenome assembly MDSW01 (sample SAMN05326641, study PRJNA326480) | marine metagenome | isolation source: seawater | place: Atlantic Ocean: North West | collected 2012
CCCTGCATACAAAAACATTACACTGCTTCGGGAAATACACCCGTTAATTCCAATTATAGCACTCACTGCCACGGCAACACCCGAAGTTTTGGAAGATACCATTTCAGAACTAAAGATGGAACTGCCGGCGGTTTTCAGAAATTCCTTCGTTCGCGAAAATCTGTCGTATCAAGTTTTTAAGGAAGAAGACAAACTCTACAAAACCGAACAATTCCTTAAAAAAAACAACGGCTCCGCAATTGTGTATGTAAGAAATAGAAAGGGCACGATTGAAATCAGTGAACAACTCAATAGCCTGGGCATTTCTGCCACTTTTTATCACGGGGGAATTTCAGCAAAGGAAAAAGCGCAAAAACTGCAAGCGTGGCGCAACGGGGTTGTCTCTACTATGGTTGCAACCAACGCGTTTGGGATGGGCATTGACCACGCCAATGTGCGTTTCGTGATACACCTACAGATTCCCGAAAGTCTGGAAAGCTATTTTCAGGAAGCAGGACGTGCGGGCCGCGATGGCCAATATGCCGCAGCGGTATTACTTTATAATGAATACGACAAAATATATTTAAAGCAGCAGTTTGTGGAATCGTTGCCCACAACTTCAGATTTAAAAACCATTTACCGAACGCTGAGCAATTATTTTCAGATTCCCTATGGCGAAGGGGAATTCACAAAGCACAATTTTGGTTTTTCAGAATTTTGCAAAACTTACAACCTGAATACTCTATTGGCATACAATGCACTCAACAGTTTGGATCGTTTGGGAATTATTCAGCTTTCGCAGGAATTTGGACGAAAATCAATCGTCCAATTTTTAATATCTTCGGAAAAAGTGCTGCAATATTTTGAAAAAGATATAACCACATCGGTAATCGGAAAAACCATTCTCCGTATCTACGGTGGCATTTTTGAGATGCCCACCGCCATCAATCTGGATTTGATTGTGAATAAAACTGGTCAGCCCATTGAAACCGTAATTTCAATATTAAAAAAAATGGAGCGCGACCAGGTTGTGGAAATGACGCTGCAAATAACTGACGCCACTCTCACCTTTTTGGTTCCAAGGGAAGATGATAAAACCATAAACGTAATTTCACGCGAGGTGGAAGCACTGAACCGCAAAAAGAAGGCGCAGGTAAATTCCGTTCTCAATTATATTGCGAATACCAAAACCTGCCGAAGCATACAGCTTGTTATGTATTTTGGCGAAACTACTGCTTCAAAATGTGGTATTTGTTCCGTATGCAAAACGCAAACAAAAAAACTTTCAAAAACTGAAATGCAACAATTGGCAGAGCAGATTTTAGCTTTGCTTGAAGAAGCGGAATTAACTTCGCGGGAGATTTCAGAAAGACTTACTTTTGCCGAAACAGATATTTTGAAAGTACTCCGTTTACTAATGGATGCCGAGAAAATTAATGCCAATCCGAAAAACCAATATTATCTAAACTGAAAAGATGCAAAACGATTTGAGAATAGTATTTATGGGAACCCCAGATTTTGCAGTCGGGGTTTTAAAAAAAATGGTGGAAGCAGGTAAAAATATCGTGGGCGTTATCACGGCTCCGGATAGGCCAGCTGGCCGTGGCAGAAAGCTGATGGCCTCTGCGGTGAAGGATTATGCAGTTTCGCAAGATTTGAAAGTATTACAGCCCACAAATTTAAAGGACGAGTCATTTTTAAAGGAATTAAAAAAGTTGGACGCCAATCTTCAAGTAGTAGTTGCTTTTAGAATGCTTCCCAAGGTGGTTTGGCAGATGCCAGAATTTGGCACTTTTAATCTTCACGCATCGCTACTTCCACAATACAGAGGTGCGGCACCTATAAATTGGGCCATTATTAATAATGAAGAGAAGACGGGCGTTACCACTTTCTTTATTGATGAAAAGATTGACACGGGTTCCATTATTACCAACAAGGAAGTAACTATAGAAGAGAATGAAACCGCGGAAACACTTCACGATAAATTGATGGATGAAGGAAGCAAGCTGGTTTTGGAAACACTTGAATTGATTGAGAAAGGAAAAGCAAACCCAAAACCGCAGCCCAAGACAAGCAATTTAAAAGAAGCTCCAAAACTCACTTCAGAAAACACGCGTATAAATTGGTCAAAATCAGGAAAAGAGATAGAAGCTTTTATAAGAGGGCTTTCCCCCTATCCAGTGGCATGGACTATTCTTCATAATAATAATGAAGAATCGAAGACAAAGATTTATAGTGCAAATTTTGAGAGAAGTGAGCAAAATTTAAAACCTGGCAGTATTCTAATTTCCAAAAAAGAACTAAAAGTAGCCTGTGCAGATGGATTCATTATTATTAATGAAATACAACTTCCCGGTAAACGCAAGATGGACGTTTCTTCGCTTTTAAATGGTTATTCATTTGATGAAGATTCTAAACTATCGTGAACCCTTGTCACTGCTGATACTTTTAAAAACATATAAAAAAACACCAAGTTTATTAACAAACACCCTAAGTTATCAACAAAAATAACGATTTCCTGCGTGGTTACTTGCCTGAACGGATATTCCTGTTAAATTTGTAGGGCAATTAATCGAAGTTTAACCAACAATTTAATTTAAAAAAATTATGAACAAATCAGATTTAATCGATGCAATGGCAGCTGATGCCGGAATTACAAAAGCTGCTGCTAAGAAATCTTTAGAGTCTTTCTTGGGCAACGTTCAAAAGTCCCTTAAAAAAGGTAACAGAGTATCACTTGTAGGATTCGGATCTTGGTCAGTATCAAAAAGAGCTGCTAGAGAAGGAAGAAACCCTCAAACTGGTAAAACCATTAAAATTGCTGCTAAAAAAGTAGTTAAATTCAAAGCTGGTTCAGATTTACAAAACAGTGTAAACTAAATTGTAAAATATTTTACAACATTGTTAGCCCTTCTTTTCATTTAAATGAAAGGAAGGGCTTTTTTATTAATCTGATCCATAGTTAATTACGAATTTTCAATAAAAATTTATATTTAACTAATAATATATCAATCAAACAACCATCACGGTAATTTTTTGGTATTTCTAAAATTATTACTTAGATTTAAATTACCAAAAAAACTATATGACCACTTTAAAACCAGCCAAGGGACTATTATTGGTCGCGGAACCCTCTATTATTGGGGATGTATCCTTCAACCGATCTGTGGTGCTTTTGGCCGAGTATAATGAAAGTGGATCTGTGGGGTTTATTCTCAACAAACCCCTTCAATATAAGCTTCGTGACTTCGTTCCTGAAATAAATTCAAAACTTCCCGTATTTAACGGAGGTCCGGTTGAACAGGACAATCTTTATTTTATTCATTGCATCCCAGAAATTATTCCAGATAGTATTGAAATCTCCAATGGTATTTATTGGGGCGGGGATTTTAGTGCCATAATCGATTTACTCAAGGAAGACAAATTAAATAAAAACCAAATACGTTTTTTTCTCGGTTATTCAGGCTGGGAAAGTGAGCAATTGGAACAGGAACTTGAAGTAAACAGTTGGGTGGTAGTGCCAAATAATTACAACAATGCAATTATTGGCAAAACGAATATTAATTTTTGGAAAGAAAAAATGATTGAGTTTGGGGGCGACTATATTTTATGGTCCAATGCCCCAGAAAACCCAAGTTTCAATTAATCCATTCTAGCTTTTAGGTTCAACTTTGGCAGCAATATCTTAGCTGTAGAATTCACAAATTCCTTTTTTCTGTATTTTGTTACTGAAACAATTCCTTGAATGGTATTTGTTATGAAAATTTCGTCCGCTTTTTGAAGTTCAAAAGGCGAAATCGAAGTTTCTTCAAGACTAAAATCTGGAAGTAATTTAATGATAGCGATGAGCTGCTTGCGCATAATCCCGTTTAAGCAACCCTCTGAAAGTGGCGGAGTTTTAACAATATTTCCCGAAATCAAAAAAATATTCCCGTTAAGTGCTTCCACTACTTGCTTGTTTTCATTCAGCAATAGGCAATTATCATAATTATTTTCTTTTGCATAAATGCTTCCCAGAATATTTACAATTCTATTGGTTGTTTTTAATGTTGAAAGCAAACCAGAGTTTATAAAATGGTCTTTGAAAAGTTCAATTTCGCAATCCGTTTCTGCTAATGTATAAAAAGGCTCCTCTAATTTTTCAAAAGAAATGGCATAATCAACTTCATTCGTTGTCGGCGTATATTTCCCTCCTGTTTTACGCCAAACAATAATTTTCACACGAACAGCAGCGCGTTTTTTTTCAGAAGAATTGATCGTTCGCAAAATTTCTTCCTCTAAGAATTCCATTGTAAAATTCATCGGAATTTCCATTCGTAGAATTCGCATAGATGCCATCAATCGAAAATAATGGTCTTCCCAAAAGTATATTTTTCCTCCTGAAAACCGAAGTGTTTCAAAAACAGCATCGCCATAATTAAGGCCTCTATTGTCCAAAGCAATTATTGCTTTGGAATTTTCCAGCAAGGTTCCGTTTAAGTTTATCATAAAAAAACCGCCCACTTTTAAGTGAACGGCGCAAAGATATTATATTTTAAAAGGATTTTAGACTGATCCCAAAATTGACTTTAGGTTGGAAATCATATTTTCCCAAAGCATTTTTCCTTCTTCTACTTCATCTTCTTCGGCAAAATCCGTTACCATTAGCGAAACATCTTTTGTAATCTCATCAACCTGAATGCGAAGTTCAAAGTAAAAATCTTCACCCTCATCTTCTACCCACCTAAATTTGATGCGTTCAGGGCTTTTTTTACTGAGCAGTTTTGCGCGCTCTTCACTTTCAGACCAAATAAATGTGTAAAACTCACCACGTGAATTTACGTTGTCTGCATACCATTCGGAAAGCCCCGAAGGCGTTGAAATATATTGATATAAAAGTGAAGGGGAAACCTGGATGGGGAATTCCATTTCATATTTTATTTTATCTTCCATAGCTCTTTGTTAGTTGATGCCCAATATATATATATTAATTTTAACCTCAAATGAAAGATTGAAAATTTTTCATTCAAATGAATTTGCTAAAAAGAGGAAATAATTTCAATAAAAAACAGAACCTAATATTTGCGACAGATTATTTTGTTTCTATCTTTGCAGCCGCTTAGACATAAAGTTTGCAGCAAAAAAATATGGCGAGGTAGCTCAGCTGGTTAGAGCGTCGGATTCATAACCCGGAGGTCGCGAGTTCAAGTCTCGCTCTCGCTACTAAAATCCCCAAGGATAATTCCAAGGGGATTTTTTTGTTTGATACCTTTATACTGGAAAAATAATCAATGCTACTTCTGTAAGAAATGTCTTTCGAAAACGAAAAAATCTTCCGTTGGTCGAAAATTTCTTGGGTATATGCCCATTATCCTTACATTTGTTAAAATCAAGTTAATAAATAATTGAGATACAGATTGATATAGGGCTCCTAAAAGTTTAATTTTACTCTTGAACTTTTAAAACCTATTATTATGAAAAATTATTTATTTGCATTATTTATGCTAGCAGGTCTAGCTTTTAGCTGTACCCCAGAAAACCAAATTAGTGATGAACAACAAATCGACAAACGAAAAGTTTGCCCCCCAGCAGACCGAAACTGTAACGGGATTCTTGACTCTGAAGAATAAGTCAAAAATTAGCATCTATTTAATATCACTTGCTGTAATAGCGGTATTATCGCCTTTTCTCCATGTGGTATATCTTATTGATGATAAAGAGGGCATATTTGGATTTTCCTTTATGTCCTCTTTTATGTATTCCTTGAGCCTTCCAATTATGGCAATATGCTCAGGATTGTTGTTAAAATATGCTGGCAATTTATTGACTGACTTGAGTATCTATTTTAAATATATCAGCAATTCTTTCCTTTTTGTAGGCATATTCTTTATGGTCTATACGTTTATTCCAATGTTCGATTTCTCAACCTCCGTTTATCTTATAGGTTTATTGATCGTTTCCGTGATTTTGACCATTGCTTCGCACTATCTTCATAAAGCCGTATTAACCACAGAAGAACGCCTCAAAAAAATAATATCCAAACTTTTCGACTTTATAATTCTTGAAACTCCCCGCAAACACGTTTCAGAGGAAAAACAGATTGACTATGTTATTTCCTATGAAAAGATTATTAACGAAATTGGGGATGAATGAAACAAACAATGACCAACCTTACTAAACTGCGTATTTCCGGTATGCTTTCTGAAGCGGCCCAACGGGAAGCTGAGCAAAAAATAATGGAAAAACGCAAACAGGAGTATTCAGAAAATGAAGCTCGAATAAATTTTGTTTGAAAATAATTGAAACTTTATTGGGCCAGTATTTTTTCCAATTCTGAATAGCTCACGGATGATTGCGCACCACTTTTCATGTCCTTAAGTGTGTATTGTTGTGCTTCCATTTCCTTTTCGCCTGCCAATACCGTAAAAAGAATATTCCGTTTGTCCGCATAGCCCATTTGCTTGCCCATCTTAGTATCATCAGGATACAATTCAGCCTTTATCCCTGCGTTGCGCAAATTTGTTATCGCTTCCATTGCATACAGCGCTTCCTTATTACCAAAATTTATAAAAAGCGCCTTACTGTTTTCTGAAACCGTTTTGGGGAAAAGATTCAGTTCCTCAAGAACCAAATAAATACGGTCCAATCCGAAAGAAATACCAACACCGCTAATATTCGGCATTCCAAAAATTCCCGTTAGGTCATCGTACCTTCCGCCACCGCCAATGCTTCCCATATTTACTTCGGCCGGGGCAGAAACCTCAAAAATGGCACCTGTGTAATAATTCAATCCGCGGGCAAGGGTAACATCAATTTGCAACGAAGCGGTTTGCAATCCGAGCTTTTCAATAGTCTTGGCTATAAAATCCAGTTCTTCCACACCTTTCATTCCCAATTCGGAAGTCTTTAGCATTTCACTTAAAGCGTTTAACTTTTCGTCATTACTTCCCTTAAAGGAGAACAGGGGCTGTAGTTTTTGCAAAGCATCTTCCGAAATGCTTTTTTCACGCATTTCCTTTTTCACACCATCCTCCCCTATTTTATCGAGCTTATCCAGAGCAACCGTAAAATCTATCAATTTATCTTCGGCGCCGATGGTTTCGGCGATGCCGCTCAAAATTTTTCGGTTGTTGATTTTTATGGTTACGCCCTTTAAACCGAGTTTACTGAAAACAGCATCATACAATTGCACAAATTCAACTTCCTGCCAAAGCGAAGTGGAGCCCACAACATCGGCATCGCACTGGAAAAACTCACGGAAACGGCCTTTTTGTGGTCTGTCTGCCCTCCAAACGGGTTGTATTTGGTAGCGTTTAAAAGGAAAGGTAATTTGGTTTTGGTGCTGCACCACGTAACGTGCAAAAGGCACTGTGAGGTCGTAACGAAGCGCTTTTTCGGAAATTTTTGTAGTTATTTTATTGCTGTCCTTTTCAGAATATAGTTTATCGTCTACTTTGGAAAGAAAGTCCCCACTGTTCAAAATCTTAAAAATCAATCTATCGCCCTCTTCGCCATATTTGCCCATCAAAGTCTCGCTGTTTTCAAAAGACGGCGTTTCAATAGGTTGAAAACCATAGAGCGAAAAGGTTTCTTTGATTACATTGAAAATATAATTGCGGCGCGTAACTTCCTCGGGGTTGAAATCGCGCGTTCCTTTTGGAATGGATGGTTTTTTGGACAAGACTTTCAGGTTTTTATTTGATTAGGCAAATATCCTAAATATTAATGAAGTTTACCACAATAAGATTGCTTGAAAAAATTATAAGCTTCACCGTTATTCTGTAACTTTATGGCCCGTTTGTAGTCTAACGGTAAACAGAACCAAAAAATATGTTTTCACTTTTCCGGGAAAATGTTCGAATTGCGTTGGATTCCATAAAGAGCCAACTCTTAAGGACCATACTTACTATTGTTATTATTGGAATTGGCATATGGGCGCTTGTTGGCATTTTGAGTGCTGTGACGGCACTTGAAAATACTATTTCGGGCAACTTTGCCTCCATGGGCGCCAATACTTTTAATATACAGCAATACGAATTTTCCGTTCAGTCAAATAGAAGTGGGGAAAGAGAGAAAATCAACCCCATAATTAGCTACAATAATGTTCGTGAATTTATTGACAAATATGAATTTCCGTACACACAGACATCTCTCTCATTCCAAGGCACATCAACGGCCGAAGTAAAATATGGTTCCGGAAAAACCGATCCGGAAGTACAGGTTTATGGTGTGAATGAAAACTATTTGGAAAACACTGGGACCGAAATTGACAAAGGGCGAAATTTTACCATTTTTGATGTTCAGAATAACAATAAAGTGTGCTTAATAGGTGCAGATTTTGTAAAAAATCTTTTTGAGGATGAAGACCCCATCAACAAGACCATTAGCATTCGTGGGGTGAAATTTAAGGTTATCGGTTTGTTGGAATCAAAAGGATCTACTTTTGGAAACAATCAGGATTTAAAGGTTTTGATCCCTGTTCAGGTTGCTCGCGGCATTTTTACACAGCCCAATATTAATTACAACTTAAGTGTAAAGGTTGACGACAAACAAATGATGGAAGCCGCACAGGACGAAGCCATCATTACTTTCAGAAATATTAGAGGTTTAAACCCTGTGGAAGAAAACAATTTTGGTATAGAGCGCAGCGACGATTTAATAAACCGCATCGCTATGATTACAGGTTATTTGGAAGCCGCAGCGTGGATCATCAGCATTATAACTATTTTGGGGTCTTCCATCGCCCTAATGAACATTATGCTGGTTTCGGTAACTGAGCGCACCCGTGAGATTGGCGTTCGGAAAGCAATGGGCGCGAAACGCTCCACGATTTCTACCCAATTTTTTATGGAGACCATTGTTATTGGGCAATTCGGAAGTATTCTGGGGATTATCCTTGGAATTTTAACCGGCTTCGCCTTTGCTAAAATTTTTGAGTTTGACTTTACACTTCCCTGGGCTGCAATAATTTGGGCAACCATCATCACTTTTATAGTTGCTATAATTGCAGGTTCCTATCCTGCTTCAAAAGCCGCGCGGTTGGACCCTATTGAAAGTTTGCGTTATGAATAATAAAGAAAATTACAAATAACAAATTCCAAATCCCAATCATATTCAATTTTGGATTTGAGGAATTTTAACCGGTGCTTTTAATTATTCGCTCAACAAGTCGCTGAAATACGTATAAAGCTCTCCTTTGGTTATTACCGAACCTTGTTGTATCAAAACGAAAATATCTTTGTTGCGGTCATCGGTAATTGCTTTTGTGGATGTATATAAGTTTACCGAATCGTCGTGGAGATTTTGCTGAAGCCATTTGTAACCGTATTCTGTGGTAATGTCTATATTTTCATCATCAATCTTTATGGCTATCAATTCCATAAATGCTTCAGAAATATGAAAAAGCATTAATTGTTTTGGTGAAATGTGTTCCAAATACTTTACCTTATTTAATACTCCTTCCCAAATTAGATCACTGAAAATGTCGAGCTCTTGTTCGGCAACTTCGGGTTTTTCAATTTTAAGTTTCTTCCACTCATCTGCAGTGATGGACTGTGTGGCCAAAAAGTTTATGAATTCTTGGTGAAGCTCCTCAAATTGTTCTTTTGTTAGTCTGGCATATTTCATCTTTAGATAATATTTTAATAAAGCGGAAGATGGAATGCCCAATACAAATATTCTGTGTGTTTGTTATTTTTAAAGGGCATTTCATAAGTCTATAAAATAATAAAACCTTCCCCGAAACGGGAAAGGTCTTACGTCAATTAATCGTGTTTTCTAATTAGCTTCTTCCGAGTTAGCTGCTTCTTCTTCAGCTTTAACCTCTTCCGATTTAACTTCAGCCTTAGGCTTAGCCTCAGCCTTTGATTTAGTAGCTGGCTTAGCTTCAGCAATCACTTCAAAAGGGAAATTGCTCACTACGTCTCTGTGAAAACGAATTGTAGCCTCATAAGGTCCGGTGCGCTTAACGGCGCTACCAGCTATAATGATATACTTTTTCTCAATAGAAACGCCTTCTTTTTCAAGGGCATCAGCAAGGTCTGCATTTGTCACAGAACCAAACAGTTTATCGCCTTCGCCAGTTTTGGCAGTGATTTTAATTTCAAGTCCGTTTAGTTTCTCGGCCTGGGTTTTAGCCTCGTCAACCACTTTCTTTTCTTTAAAGGCACGTTGCTTCAAAGTTTCAGCCAATACTTTTTTAGCCGAAGGGGTTGCAAGTACTGCGTGCCCTTGAGGAATCAAAAAGTTTCTTCCGTAACCGTTCTTTACGGTTACTACATCATCTGCAAATCCCAGATTTTCTACGTCTTTCTTTAATATAAGTTCCATACTGTTCTCTGGTTTTTTATTTTAATAAATCGGCCACGTAAGGCATAAGTGCCAAATGGCGTGCTCTTTTAACTGCAACGGCCACTTTGCGCTGATACTTTAATGAAGTTCCGGTAAGTCTTCTTGGAAGGATTTTACCTTGTTCGTTTACAAATTTCAATAAGAAATCTGGATCTTTATAATCAACATATTTAATACCAGACCTTTTGAACATGCAATATTTCTTGGTCTTGTTGGTCTCTATGTTAAGCGGAGTAAGATATCTAATCTCTCCGTCTTTTTTACCTTTTGCTTGTTGTTGTAATGTAGCCATAATTTAAGCTGATTTTTTATTGCGGTTTCTTCTTTTTTCTGCCCAAGCAATTGCGTGCTTGTCAAGGCTCACTGTAAGGTAACGCATAAAACGCTCGTCCCTTTTAAATTCAGTTTCAAGTTCGTGAACTACTTCACCGTCAACGGTGAATTCAAAAAGGTGATAAAACCCACTTTTTTTGTTCTGGATTGGGTAAGCAAGTTTTTTCAAGCCCCAATTTTCTTTGGATATCATCTTAGCACCTTTAGAAACAAGAAGATCTTCGTATTTCTTTACTGTTTCCTTTATCTGGTCTTCAGATAAAACGGGATTTAAGATGAAAACAGTTTCGTAATGATTCATAAAAAATCTATTAAAATTAATGTTTAAATCCTTGGCTTTCTGCCAAAGAGGGTGCAAAAATAATACTTTATTTGGTATTATCAAACCTTATTTTGAATTGTCTTCAGAAAAAGCGATTTTAGACGAAGTGCGCAATTTTTTCGATTAAAATCAAAAAAAGTTGCATTTCATCGATTATTTGCATATTATTGCCTTAAGCAAAACCTACTATTGTGGAGAAAACAATACTTAAATGCGCAATTGTAGATGATTCTACACTGCAGCGGCTTTCCATTGTAAAGCTTATCCAAATGCACCCCTCACTTGAACTTGTTGGGGAGTATAAAAACGCAATTGAGGCCAAAATGGGCCTCGCTTCCAATGAAATTGACCTCATCTTTCTAGATATAGAAATGCCCATTCTTTCTGGATTTGATCTTTTGGATGATATTCAAAGAAAACCCCAAGTCATTTTTGTTACAGGAAAAACCAAGTATGCTTTCAAGGCATTTGACTATGATGCTGTTGATTATCTTCGGAAGCCTATTGCCAAGGACAGATTTTTAAACGCCGTTCACAAAGCAATTACCAATTATAAACTTAAGCATGAGGAAGGTTTTGATGATGAAGATTTCATCTTTGTAAAAAGCAACCTAAAAAAGCGAAAAGTTTTTCTTAATGAATTACGTTATATTGAGGCTTTGGGTGATTATGTAAAGCTTGTAACAGAGCACGAATCACTTGTTGTGCTTTCAACAATGAAGGCTTTTCAGGCGCTTCTTCCTAAAGAACGCTTCTTAAGAATACATAAGTCTTATATTGTGAATTTAGACAAGGTGCAACGTTACAATAGCAAAACAATTGAACTGGAGAAAGACCAATTGCCTTTGAGCCGAAATAGAAAATCTGATCTTGTAGAGGCACTGGCAGCAACCCAGAACGCTTAATAATTATCCACATCTATATTTACGCGAACGCTTGAAAATTCTTTAATAGAATTAAAGCTTCGCTGTACGTTGTCAATATATTTTTTCGTCTTTTCCAAAGATTGGTTTTTAGGAATTTTCACGAGTATATTCATGATATACTTATTCTTTATTCTTCCCACTGGTGGTGGCTCTGGCCCCAATATATTTTCTTTGAACTGCAATTCCAAAGCTTGGCCAAACCATACTGAAGCCTTCTGCACTCTTGCTAAGTTTTTATCCTTAAAAACAATTTTAATGGTTCGGTAAAATGGCGGGGATTTATAATTGTAACGCTCTTCCAATTGTTCTTTATACATCGCTTCATAGTCGTTCACGCTTACTTGCTTCAATATTTGATGGTACGGATTGTAGGTCTGTATCAAAACCTTGCCGCGTTTTTGGGTACGCCCTGCCCTGCCCGAAACTTGTTGTAGCAACTGAAAACTGCGTTCGTGCGC